>OHYU01000031.1_pt1 | contig 94769 bp, 95 predicted proteins | sample 1580331 | NCBI WGS metagenome assembly OHYU01 (sample SAMEA3882519, study PRJEB24775) | human gut metagenome | biome: human-associated habitat; feature: intestine environment; material: feces | place: Netherlands | collected 2009/2010
CCGGTCCTCTCTAGATGTTAGCTTTTCGTCACCCACTACAGTTGACAAAGAGCCTAAAAAAGTTATCCACAGTGGATAACTTTTCGATTTTAGTTTGTTCTTACAGGTGTAATTAATTGAATAAAGTTTTCACTGTCATCTGCTGGTGTCAAAGTGAATGGGCGTACTGGAGAAATGAAACGAATACGAACTGATTCACTTTTTAGTGCTTTCAAAGCGTCTATCAAGTAAGTGGGATTAAAACTAATAATCAAATCACTTCCTGAAACGTCTAGCACATCAATATCTTCATTCACCTTTCCGACTTCAGGTGAATTAACATGAGCACTAACATTACCATTGATGATTTCGAGTTTCACCGTGCCACTTTGACTTGCATTTGAAATCAAATAGGAACGTTCCATAGCAGAACGAAGGGTAGATGTTTCAAACACAACCTCTGTTTCAAATGAATCTGACAAGAGACGATTAGTATCTGGATAATTTCCTTCTAGTAAACGTGTGTAAAAAGAGATTGTCTCACTACGGAATAGAATTTGATTTGCAGAGAAGAAAATTTCCAAATTTTCAATACCATCACTAAAGACTGCTGATAACTCTTTAAGTGATCGGCTTGGGATTACTACATCAAAGTTATCTGCAGAATGTTCCAAAACAAGTTGACGTTGGCTCATACGATGAGAATCAGTGGCAACAGCTTTAAGATCTTTGTGATTTGAAAGAACAAAGTGAACTCCAGTTAAAATTGGACGACTTTCTTGCGTGCTTGCTGCAAATGACGTTTCAGCAATGATAGATTTTAACATTTTAGTGTCCATAATTAGTGGTGTCAAGCTGTCAACTTCTTGAATACGAGGATATTGCTCAGCATCCTTTCCTTTTAGAGTAATCTCTGATTTAGCACTCTTTAGTAATACTTGGTATTGTTCTATTTCTTCAAATGTAAGAGTAACATCAGGTAAGCTTGAAACAACGTTGATGAAAAAATTCGCTTCTAAAAGGATACTACCTGGTTGTGTAATTAATAAACCTGCATTTTCTTCTGAAGCAGAGATGCTATTCTCTATCGAGATTTGTCCATTTGAGCCAGTTAAATAGATACCATCACTAGTAACTTCGATTTTTATAGTTGATAGAATGGGAATAGCATTTTTTGAAGAAATAGCACGTCGAGTTGTATGAAGGGCTTGTAGGAAATAAGCTTTATTAATGGCAAATTGAATCATGTTGCTCCTTTATTTTATTAGTATTATGTTAGTAGTAGTAGTAGGTCTTGTGGATATTGTGCATAAATATCTAAATCACAGTTTTATCAAGATTTTAAACTTGTGCACATCTTGTGGAAAACTGTGTATAAGTTTTAGTAGTTATCCACAAGTGTTATTTTATCTTGTTTTTAATGGTATCAATTTCAATGCGTAAACTGTCATCTTGAGCAAGCATATTTTTGATTTTATTGTAAGCATGTAGAACAGTTGAGTGATCTCTTCCTCCAAATTCTTTTCCAATTTTTGGAAGGGAGTTATCAGTCATTTCACGCGCAAGATACATGGCAACCTGACGCGCTAAGACAATATTTTGTGTTCGTTTAGTTGCCTTAATCTCTTTAACCGTGACATTATAAAATTTCCCAACCTCACTTTGGATGTCTTCAATCGGAATGAGAGTTAACTTAGGGCCATCTATTTTACGTGCACGAATAGCTTCGGCAGCTACTTCAACTGTGATCGTATCTAACTGGCGGACATTTGCAACTAAGCTAATATCTTTCAAAGCTCCCTCTAAGTCGCGGACATTTGAGTCAAATTGGCCAGCTAAATACTCAATTGTTTCAGGTGGAAAATGGTAATCATAGTCCATAATCTTATTGGTAAGAATAGCAACTCGGGTTTCAAAGTCAGGCGGTGTAATATTTACAGTCAAGCCCCATTTGAAGCGCGTGACAAGACGCTCTTCCATTTCATTCAATTGATCTGGATTTCGGTCGCTAGTCAAGACAATTTGTTTATTATTATCGTGAAGGACATTGAAAGTATTGAAAAATTCCTCTTGAGTGGCTTGCGTAGACTTTTTAGCCAACGATTGTATATCATCAATTAAAAGCACGTCTAGATGGCGGTATTTTAGCTTTAGTTCATCCATTTTATCTAAACGGATATGTAAAACAAACTCATTAATAAAATTTTCGGCAGTTATGTATTTGATTCGTGCTTGGGGATTATCATGTAAGACCTTATTACCAATGGCATTGAGCAAGTGAGTTTTTCCTAGACCAGGTCCCCCATAAATGAATAAAGGGTTATAAGTTGCTCCTGGTGAATCAGCTACAGCTAGAGATGCTGCTACAGACCAGCGGTTTTCATCTCCTTGAATAAAATTATCAAAGGTATACTTACTATTTAAGTCTGAGTTCAAAGTGGGAAGATCAGGTGTTTGTTGTTCCCTTTTATTGCTGAAGTCATTGTTTGCTAAAGTTGGTTTTGTTTCGCTAACGAGAGCCTCGTCAAAGACATATTCAACTTTTATTTCACTATTGTAGACTTCAAATCCAGTCATCAAAATGAAAGATTGCATGTTCTTTTCCCAGAATAGTTTCTTGACTTCTTCAAGCAGAATTGTAGCAACGTTATCTTGAATTTTGATGAGCTTGGTATCTAGGACATAATAATCAAAAGTGGCTTGTGTTAGTTCTTCTTTGGCCAGCTCTAAGAGCTTATTCCAAAAAAAATGCTCTTTTTCGGTCATTTTATCAATTCTCCATCTTTATTCTTGTCCTCTGATTCTATCATAAAATGAAAAAGTTTTCCACAGGTCAGAAAGAGAAAAATTTTGAGGTTATCCACAACCATAAAAAAGGTTATTCACACTGTGGATAAAAGTTATCCACAGCCTGTTGATAATAAAGGAACCCTTTAAAATAAAGGGTAGACACTATTTTTACGATGTGGATAAGTCTGATTTTCCTTTTTCTACAATTAACAGCTTAGATAAGCTTGTTGATAATTCTGTTAAAATCTTCTTCTGTCGAAAAGTGTATTTGAATCGTTCCTGAGTGATTTTTGTGATAACGTAGAGTTATGGGGAGACCTAGTGATCTTTCAAGTTCTTTTTCTTTATCTTTTACATGGGTATCTTTTTTAGATTTTTGTTTTCTAGGAAGTTCCTGAAGTTTTTTTTCTAGAGTACGAACAGACCATCTTTCAGCCACAACCTGCTGAAAGATGGTTAACTGCTTTCGAGAATCCTCAATAGCTAAGAGTGCTCTAGCATGTCCCTGACTCAGACTTCCGTTTTCAATACTCGTTTGTATCTCTCGCGGAAGTTGTAGTAGTCTAAGAACGTTACTAATATATGGTCTAGATTTTCCCATAGCTTTAGCGAGCTCCTCGTGACTATAAGTTAACTCATCAATTAAATTACGATAGGCCTTTGCTTCTTCAATAGGATTGAGATTTGATCGTTGTAGATTTTCAATAATAGCTTGTTTACGACTCTCTTGATCTGTAACTTCCTTTACAACTGCAGGGATTTCTGTCATCCCTAAACGTTTACAGGCTCGTAAACGTCTTTCTCCAGCAATTAGTTCATAACCAATAATGTCAGATTTTCGTACAATAATTGGCTGTATTAAACCATTTTCTGATATTGATTGACTTAGTTCTACTAACTCTTCATCGGAGAATTTTAGACGAGGTTGAAAAGGATTGGGGTAAATTTCACTAATAGATAAAGTTTTGAGTTGTTCTGACATGGTATTCCTTTCCCAAAAAAGACCTTTACATTATTGTAAAGGTCTTTTGACAGATTTGTCAATAATTAATCAGATATGTCTTCTGTAGATTTTGTTAATTTAAGATCTACAGTTTTCTTATCTTTACCACGATAGAAGGTTACCTTGATAGTATCTCCGATACTATGGCTGTAAAGATTGGTTTGAATATCAGTTTTTGAGCTGATTTTCTTACCATCAATCTCAGTGATAACATCATATTCTTGAAGTTTACCGTCAGCTGGCATACCTTTCTGAACACTACCGACAACAACACCGGATTTGACCTCATCTGGTAAATCTAATTTAGAAGTTGCGCTGCTAGAAAGGCTATTAAGATCTGCTATTGAGATCCCTAGTGCTGGTCGTGTAACTTTACCATCTTTTTCTAATTGATTGATGATTTCAACAACATCGTTTGATGGAATGGCAAACCCCATACCTTCAACAGCACTACCAGCGACTGCAGACGTTGATGAAATTTTACTTGAGTTAATACCGATAACTTGTCCTTCAATATTGACTAGGGCACCACCAGAGTTACCAGGGTTAATGGCTGCATCTGTTTGGATAGCGTTTGTTGATACAGTTTCACCATTATCGTTTTGCATCGTTATAGTACGGCTAAGGCTAGAAACGATTCCTTCTGTTACTGAGTTGGCGTATTCGGTACCAAGTGGGCTACCAATAGCAATTGCTTTTTCACCAACAGTAAGGGAGTTTGAGTCTGCAAATTCTGCAACAGTTGTTATTTTATCTGAAGATACTTTGACAACTGCTAGGTCAGAGTAAGTGTCTTTACCAACAAGTTCACCAGTAATTTTCGAACCATCCGAAAGCATGATTTCGAGTTTTTTAGCCCCATCGACAACGTGGTTATTGGTTACGATGTAGGCTTCTTTGCCATCTTTTTTATAGATGACTCCAGAACCTTCACCAGCGACCTGCAGGCCATCTGAATCTTTTGAATTTTCTTGGCTAGAATCAGAACTGTCCCCTCCGCCAAAGATACGGCCATAAAGGTCATTTAGAGAATCTGAAGATGAACCTTCTTGATAATTGATGACAGAAACAACGGCATTTTGTACTTTCTTAACAGCCTTAGTTGTATCTGTTATATTGGTGTAGACGGTCTTAGCCGTTTTTGCTCCAGTATCTGTTGTATTGGTAAAAGATACCCCGGCTGCTGTTAGTAGGATAAAGGCACCAAGTAAACCACCTAGTAAGCCAATAATTAGCATTGCAATTGGCGCGACTATTTTCTTCCAGTTAATTTTTTTCATGTTTAGTCCTCCTTCTTGATAAACATATCAAGGTAAGCTTAATTATATCATAAAGTGATTTAAAAAACAGTTATCAACAGTCTGTGGATAAGTAAAAAAATTGTAGATGATAGGCTATTATAGATGGAATAAATAGGGGTTAATAAATATGAAAAACTGTGGATAAGGTGTTAAAAGACTGTGGATATGTGCTATAATGAACCTATGAAAGTTAAATTGATTACTGTTGGAAAATTGAAAGAAAAATATTTGAAAGATGGCATTGCAGAGTATATCAAACGACTAGGACGCTTCACAAAATTTGAGTCTATAGAGTTGACGGATGAGAAGACGCCTGATAATGCAAGCGAATCTGAAAATAAAGCTATCCTAGACAAAGAAGGACAGCGTATTTTGGCTAAGGTTGGTGACCGTGATTACGTCATTGCCTTAGCAATTGAGGGAAAGCAATTTCCCTCAGAACAGTTTGCCAAAGAGTTAGAGCAAGCGACCCTTAGAGGCTATTCAGATATTACTTTTATTATAGGGGGGAGTTTGGGGCTATCACCTAAAGTGAAAAAGAGGGCTAATCAATTGATGAGTTTTGGTCTTTTGACTTTTCCTCATCAGCTTATGCGCCTTGTATTAGTGGAACAAATTTATCGTGCATTCATGATTCAGCAAGGAAGTCCATATCATAAGTAGAAAAAGGAAATCGACATGTTCAAAATGAAAAAACGCTCCTATCGTGTTTTTGAAGGTTTACGAGTAGCAACTTTAGTTAGTTATATAGGGGGATTTATTGATGCCTATACTTACAATACTCAAGACGAACGATTCGCAAGTATTCAGACAGGGAATCTTCTCTATTTAGTCATTCACCTTGTTGAAGGGAATATTGCAAGAGCTTTTAGCTATGCAATACCTATTTTTTTCTTTATTTTAGGTCAGTTTTTTGTTTTTTTTGTTAAGAAGTGGCTTATTAACCATAAATGGAGATGGCATTTACAAGCAATTAGGCTTGCCTTACTATTGATGACTATTCTTGCAATTATCACACCTTATGTTGATTCCATTATTACTATTGCAGGCTTGGCATTCTTTGCCTCTCTCCAAGTAGGTATTTTTAAGCGGGTCAGAGGAGTAAATTACGCCTCCTTCATGATGACTGGTAATATCACTAATACTTCCCTAACAGTTGCAAGAGCTATTGATGAGAGTGATCCTAAAGTACTAAAACAAGCTTCTTACACTATTATTATCATCTTTACCTTTATGGTGGGAGTCGCAGCATCAACTTGGTTTGCTCAATATTTACATGAATACAGTCTATATACAACTTTGCTCCCTTTGTTTATTTTAAATTATTTTCTATTTATCGAAGCAAAAGAAAAACGCAACTAGAGATTCTAGATTGCGTTTTTTCATCTGATCCCAGCAGGATTCGAACCTGCGACCATTCGCTTAGAAGGCGAATGCTCTATCCAGCTGAGCTATGGGACCAATAACTCTATTAGTTTACAAAATATATAGCAACATGTCAATACTTTGTAAAAGCTGGATAAAAACTAACATAAAATTCGAACAAATTCAGCAAAATTTAATTTTATTTTTTTGAAAAAAGTATAGACAAAATCGAATACTCTGATATAATAATAAGAGTGTTAGCGAGATAAAAATCTCAAAACTTGGTCCGTTGGTCAAGGGGTTAAGACACCGCCTTTTCACGGCGGTAACACGGGTTCGAATCCCGTACGGACTATATTTTATGGAGGATTACCCAAGTCCGGTTGAAGGGAACGGTCTTGAAAACCGTCAGGCGTGTAAAAGCGTGCGTGGGTTCGAATCCCACATCCTCCTTATAATTAACGCGGGATGGAGCAGCTAGGTAGCTCGTCGGGCTCATAACCCGAAGGTCGTAGGTTCAAATCCTGCTCCCGCAATATGGCTCGGTAGCTCAGTTGGTAGAGCAATGGATTGAAGCTCCATGTGTCGGCGGTTCGATTCCGTCTCGCGCCATTTTGTTGTTAAGCGGGTGTAGTTTAGTGGTAAAACTACAGCCTTCCAAGCTGTTGTCGCGAGTTCGATTCTCGTCACCCGCTTTATTTGGAAACAAATATCCAAGCATTTAGCTTGGGCGCGTAGCTCAGATGGTTAGAGCGCACGCCTGATAAGCGTGAGGTCGGTGGTTCGATTCCACTCGTGCCCATATTGGAGAATTACTCAAGAGGCTGAAGAGGACGGTTTGCTAAATCGTTAGGTCGGGTAACTGACGCGGGGGTTCGAATCCCCCATTCTCCGTATTATGACGAATTATCATTTAGATAATTCGTTTTCTTTTTTATAGAGGTGGCAAAATGAAAAATAGTTTTTATCGATTTCTTCTATACGCGTTTGTTCTTATTCTATTTTTTGTAATGCTTATTTCTTTTGTTTTTAGAAACTATAAATTGTCCAGGGATGTTTCTTCTAATGTCTCGGTAGTTGTGTCTAAAGTAGATTCTGTTATTTCAGTTCCATTTACTGCATTAGCAAAATCTCATGATGTTATTTCTGATTTTTTGTCAACCTATTCTGAGAATCGTGATTTAAAGAAATCATTATCTACTTTAGAAAATCAATCTGCTGTCATCTCTAATTTACAAGAAGAAAATGACTCTTTGAGAGCTTCTTTAAATCTTTCGGATAAACTTAGTCGTAACAATGTAATTACTGCTGAGGTTTCAATGCGTCCATCTGTCACCTGGTTGAAGGAGTTAACGATTAATGTTGGAAAGTCTAAGAGTGTTAGTAAGTCTATGTTGGCGACTTCTAATGGTGGAGTAATTGGTTTTATAACTAAAATTTATGATCATAGTACAACTATCTCCTTACTCTCCAATAGCTCAAATGATTCTTATATTGCTTGTAGTGTAAAAGGTGAGGATGGAAGTCAGATTTTTGGAATTATATCAAGTTATGATAATAAAAAGAAGCTTTTGGAAATGACTCAGCTAAATTCATCTTCTGATGTTAAGGTTGGTTCTGAAGTGGTAACAAGTGGCCTAGATGAAGTTTCAGTAAAAGATGTTCCAATTGGTAAGGTTGAATCTGTGATTGATTATGAAGGGAATCGTACGATTTTAGTTAAACCTTATGCTGATTTTGATAAAATTTCTTATGTCACTCTTGTTGGAGAGGGTAAATAATATGAAGTTTTTCAAGTTTTCTGTTACTCCATACTGGTTGAGTATTATTCCTTTTCTATGGGATGGTCATATTTCGATGCTACTTAACTATTATTTTTCTCCAGAATTATTTCTATCGTCCCACCTCTTTATTATCTACCTATTCATCTTAACTCTCAGCCGTCCTTATAATTTTTCACTTCTATACCTTGTTTGTTTAGGATTTCTATATGATACATATTATTTCAAAACACTCGGTATAGTAATTATAACTCTCCCACTTTTATCCTATTTGTTTTCTCAACTATTGCGTTTTGTCAAGAGAAATGCTTATGTTGATTGTTTACTGGCTTTTTTATTCTTATTTCTCTTTGATACTTTAAATTTTGGTTTTGCCTTATATTATGGCTTCACAAATGAGTATATTAGTGATTTTATTATCTATCAACTCAGTCCTAGTCTAGTGTTTAATCTTTTGATTTTTATTTTGATCAAACCTTTTGTCGAAAAATTATTTTTGTATCTTTCAGTTGATAGATTTAAATAAAACTGTAATATTGGCGTAACAAAGTTTGCGCCATTTTTTGATACAATTAAGGAGTCTTATCGAAAAGGAGTAGTATTTTATATTATGAAAAAACGCATTCTTTCAGCAGTGTTGGTAAGTGGTGTGACTTTATCAGCAGCTGCATCAGTACATGCAGAGGATTATGATTCGCAAATCGCTGCTACAAATAACGCAATTAGTAACCTTGCTTCTCAACAAGAGGCTGCGCAAGCACAAGTTGCTACAATCCAATCTCAAGTATCAACTCTCAGAACACAAAAAACTGAATTGGAAGCTAAAAATGCCGAACTTGAAAAAGTATCTGCAGATTTGGAATCTGAAATTCAAGAATTATCAAGTAAGATTGTAGCTCGTCAAGATTCTTTGGCGAAACAAGCTCGTAGTGCTCAACAAAATAACACTGCTACTAGCTACATTAACTCTATCTTGAACTCTAAGTCAATCTCTGAAGCTATTACTCGTATCACAGCTATTTCAAAAGTTGTTACAGCTAATAATGATTTATTGACTAAACAAGAGTCAGATCAAAAAGAGCTTGCTGCTAAACAAGTAGAAAATCAAGCTGCAATTAATACTATTGCAGCTAATAAGTCAGAACTTGAAACAACAGAAGCTGGTTTGACAACTCAACAAGCAGAACTTGAAGCAGCACAAGTTACTTTGGCTGCTGAATTGGCAACAGCTCAAAATGAGAAGACATCACTTGTCTCTGCTAAATCAACTGCTGAATCTGTAGCTGCCTCGACGGCTGCATCAGTGGCACAGTCTCAAGCAATTGCTGAATCAGAGGCAACTGCACAAGTTGTAGATTCTTCAGAAGCAGCAACATCAGTAGCTTCTTCAGAAGTAGCTGCTACTTCTGAAGCTGTAGCTCAGCCTTCAGAGGCACCAGTTTCTGAAACATCGACAGCTTCTGAGGCTGCACAGGAGCCGGCTTCATCAGAAACATCAGAAGTACAACCAGAATCAGCTGCACCAGCTGTTTCAGAAGCTCCTGCTAGCGTAGTACCTGTCGCAACACCAGAAGCTGCACCAGCTGTTTCAGAAGCTCCTGTTAGCGTAGCACCTGTCGTAACATCAGAAGCTGCACCAGCTGCTTCAGAAGCTCCTGCACCAGCTGCTGAAACACATAAAGTGTCAGCAGCATCAACTCCTAATACATATCCAGTTGGACAATGTACTTGGGGTGTAAAATCATTGGCTCCATGGGCTGGTAATAATTGGGGGAATGCTAAAAACTGGATTGCTAGTGCGCGAGCAGCTGGTCATTCAGTAGGTACAACTCCAGTAGCCGGTGCGATTGCGGTATGGCCAAATGATGGTGGTGGTTATGGTCACGTAGCTTATGTTACATCAGCATCAGGTGTAAATTCAATTCAAGTTATGGAATCGAACTATGCTGGTAACATGTTAATCGGTAACTACCGTGGTACATTTGATCCAACATCATCAGCGCATGGTGGTTCTGTATATTATATTTATCCATAATGAGTACAACAAAAGCGATTCGGATATTCTCGAATCGCTTTTATTTTATATAAATAATATATTCATCCTGAGAAAATAATGGTGTTTGAAAAAAATTCTAGACTAAGGGGAAGTATTTTTATCCTTGTTAAGTTCATGTGACACCATTTATTTGGCGTTGAAAATCAACTTAAAAAAGGTAGAATGGTCTAGTAGATATTTTGGAGGAAATCATGTCTTATACGAATTTAAAGTTATTTGCTTTGTCGTCTAACCAAGAATTAGCAGCAACATCAGAAGCTGCATCAGAGGCACCAGCAACATCAGAAGCGCCAGCAAAACAACCAGCAGTGACATCAGAAGTGGCTTTAGAAGCCCCAGCAACTTCAGAGACACCAGCAACACAACCTGCATCAACAAATACACTTCCAACGGATCCAAATCTTCAACCACAGGCTGAAGCTTTCCGTCAAGATGTAGCAGCAAAATTTGGTCTTACTAATATCGGTGGTTACCGTGAAGGTGACCCACAAGACCATGGTAAAGGACGTGCCGTTGACGTTATGGTACCAGTTGGTTCAGAAGTTGGTAATCAAGTCGCTCAATATGCTGTAGACAATATCGCAAATGCAGGTATCTCATATGTCATCTACAGACAACATTTCTACGCACCAGTAGATAATATCTATGGACCAGCCAATACTTGGAACCAAATGCCTGATCGTGGTAGCATTACTGAAAACCACTATGACCACATTCACATATCGTTCAATGCATAATTAAGAATTACAAAAAGTCACGCCTGGCGTGATTTTTTTGATATAATGGATAAAAATACTTAAGAAAGAGGAACTCTATTTGCAAGAGTATTCTGTTGAAATTACCCTAAATCACCCAGATGATGTCTTGTCGCTTTTTGGAACCAATGAGCGTCATTTAAAACTCATTGAAGAAAACCTAAATGTTATCATACATGCTCGAACAGAGCGTGTGCAAATCCTTGGGGATGACGAAGAAAGTGTCGAATTGGCCCGCTTGACCATTCAAGCTCTCCTTGTTTTAGTGGAACGAGGAATGCTAGTTAACACTTCAGATGTTGTCGCGGCCTTAACCATGGCTCAAGATGGTTCGATTGACAAGTTTGTCGCTTTATATGAAGAAGAGATTATCAAGGACAACAGTGGTAAGCCTATTCGAGTGAAGACCTTGGGGCAAAAGGTTTATGTTGATAGCATTAAAAGCCATGATGTGGTCTTTGGGATTGGTCCAGCTGGTACAGGTAAAACCTTTTTAGCGGTCACTCTTGCAGTCACAGCTCTTAAACGTGGTCAGGTTAAACGTATTGTTTTAACACGTCCGGCGGTTGAAGCAGGTGAAAGTCTTGGCTTTTTGCCTGGCGATCTCAAGGAAAAGGTAGATCCTTACCTTCGTCCCGTCTATGATGCCCTTTATCAAATTCTTGGCAAAGAGCAGACGACTCGCCTCATGGAACGTGAAATTATTGAGATTGCCCCTCTTGCTTATATGCGTGGTCGTACCCTCGAAGATGCCTTTGTAATCCTTGATGAAGCGCAAAATACAACCATCATGCAGATGAAGATGTTCTTGACCCGTCTTGGTTTTAATTCTAAGATGATTGTCAATGGAGATATGAGTCAGATTGACCTTCCACGTCGTGTTAAGTCTGGTCTTGTCGATGCCATGGAGAAATTGAAGGGAATCAAGGCTATTGATTTTGTCCATTTCTCTGCTAGTGATGTCGTACGTCACCCAGTTGTTGCCGATATCATTAATGCTTATGAAAAAGATGCACCTAAGTTTAATCTTGAGGAAAAATCAGAGGAATCAGACCAGGCTGAAGAAGTAGCATCAGGATTGACCGAATACCCAGTCATTGGTGCTGAGGATGTTAAAAAGTAAATAGATGAAAAGAGGTTTGAGAGTAAGTGTTCTCTACCTCTTTTGCTTTTCTAGTCAAGTAACAGATTTTTTCTCTCTATTTTTTCTAAAATAGTACTAAAGAATAGGCTAATTTAGAGGAAAGAAGTATGACTAAAGCCCAAAATGAAAGGTTGCTATTATTTTGGTTCTTGGTCTTATGGTGATAGTCTTAATAGCTATTAGAGGTGGAAGGTTTTGGAAGTATCAAGAGAACCATATTATAGACGGCACCTATCAGATGGTAAAATAGGAAGCTACTTTGGCATATTCAGATGAGTTGGTAAATTGGACTAAGCGGGGGAGAAGAGATAATGATACCTTACATAAAGAGTTTATAGTTGTTGAGAATATAAAATCTCAATTTTATTCTCTTTCTTATGGGGATGGGGAACCTTTTGTTTCACTAAAAGAATCTTGAGAAAAAGACTTATGAGAAAAGATCTAACGGCTTCGTAATAAATGTTTATGATATGGATGCCAATATTTCTTCTTGAAGAGTTTTTGAGCGTTTGGATTCGAGTGAAGCTGATGACCTTCATTTGGGTTATGAAAATGCATATAAATTTGTACTAGAGTATAGATTTGATTGGCGAACTGAAAGTGATTATCTCAGCTGGTGTTGATAAGTAAACTGACCTAGTAGTTCTTTACTGTGTAGAATCATTGTCTAAAAAATTATAAAAAGACTTACAGTCTTTATGATAATTGTCAAATACTATTTGGTCATTTATTTTAGTACAATAAAACAGTAGACCAATAAAAAAGGAGATTATTATAAACCAGCAAGAGTGGATTGAGTACTTTGAATTAGTCAACGGTCGTAAACCAACTCTGGCAGAGTTATATCAAGCTCAAGCAACTGGCGAGTTTATACTTGAGCGACCTAACATTTTAAGCTCAAATGAACAAGTGAGGGAACAAAGGCTGACTAAGCCAGCTTAACTTGTGATTACTATGACACAATAGCCTCAGTTTTCCCAAACAGCAGCAACTTTCCAACAAGTAGTGTCCCCTAAAAGAGCTATGTTTAAGAAAACTAAGATTATTTTGGTATCAGTCTTAGGATCCTTGACAGCGATTTTACTTATCGTTGATGGTTACTCAATATGGCGTTACTAATCAGGTAAGATTGCGGATGGAACATACGAGGTAGTAGCCTATTCTTAACGTAATGATGATAAAGATAAGATGGTAGACGCTTTTGATGATGTTTACTTTTACTCTTTTGTAGAAGTTAAAAATAATAATTACTCTTTTGTAGAAGTTAAAAATAATAATTCTAGATACTATACTTATCTTGAAGACAATAAATCATCTTACGTTAGCTTGTTAGAGTATGAAAGTGATATCCCTCAGAAGTTTGATTCATGGAACAAGACTCAGACAGAGGTTTTAACGGTTGAAGAGTTTGAATCTACTACCAAAGATTTCGTGAAGAAACTGTCCAAGGATTATTCATTCTACACTAAAGATGCTGCTAAAGAAGCTGTAGAAGAATCTGTAAAATCATATAAGAAATCTCTAAAAGAAAAACGTACTTACGTCAAAACAGGAAACGAGTATACTCTGTCTATTTATGACAAGGATGGAGAACTTCAATCACGTGTTACTTATAAACGTATGAGTAAGTGAGACGCTGAGGAGTGCTGGGATGACTATAAGGATGCTATCAAAGATTATAAGAAAGATTTGAAAAAATATAGTGATCAATATGATAACTACAAGGATCACTTTGATTATGGTTATGGCAGTGATTCTGAATCAGGCTCTAACGATAGCGATAGTAGCAAAAAAAGGAATTGATAAAATCTAATCAGTTAATTTCATAAATAAGTAAAGTGGTATTAGAAAGAGACTTGAGTTTCTAATCTGGTATTGCTTTTCTTTGTATGAAAATAGTCAAATAGCTTAAAAGTCTCTTTTCTTGTAGAATGTAAAGATCAATAAAAAGGGGACTTTTATGAACAAAAAATGAGTGGTTAGATTATTTCAAAACAATCAATAATCGCAAACTAACCGAAGAAGAAATTCAACAAGCTAAAGCGAACGGCGAATTTATAGCCTCAGAGCCTGTGTCAGAGAATAGTCAGCCACAAGTTCAGGTGAGTGAGCCAGTAACTGAACAAGTGACACCAGTTGTGGCATCTAAAAAAGGCTTATCTAAGAAAGTTACAGTCGTTATTGCTTCTATTATTGGAGCAGATGTAATAATTTCACGTTCTTTTGGTGGTTATGCTTATATCTACCTAGAGGGAGGTGAAATCTTAGAAGAAAATTATCGATATTATGATAAGGACAAAAAAAGATGATTGATGGTATGAAATTCTATGAGAAAAGTAAGTTAAAAGACGGTGATTTTGTTAAAGTTAAAGGCAATCAGTTGAAATTTTATGAATATACCTTGGCTGGTAAGGTTAACTTGGATTGTGATACTGAAAAAGCTTTCCGTTTTGACAACTGGTCTATAACGCTCGAACTAACAATATCTTTGGTCGATTATACAAAAGTCGTTGAGAAAGCTGTAGATAATCATTATAAGGTGGACGAACATACCACTAAATCTGATATCGACGATAGTAAAAAAGTTTGTATTAAGTCTTATAAGGAATTTCATAAAGAGACAGTTCACTATAAGGTTAATGACGATAAAATCAATGTCCTTACCTATGATAAAAAAGGCAAACTTTCAGAAGAAAAAATCTTTAAACGTCTAACAAAAGAAAAAACTGGATTACGACTATGAGGGTGATGTTAGGGACGATAAAAAATTCTTTCATTCCTAGGTGAATATTAAAAGAGCAAAAATCAGCTAGTCTGGTTTTTTTAGTGTCCAAAACGTGCTATAATAAGATGTTATATCATCAGTGTTAGCCCATTTGTTAACATATGAAAGGAAATTAAAATGACAAAAACATTCTACATCACAACACCTATCTACTACCCATCTGGTAAATTGCATATTGGTTCTGCCTATACAACCATTGCTTGTGACGTCTTGGCACGTTACAAACGTATGATGAACTATGATGTCTTCTACCTTACTGGGCTTGATGAACACGGCCAAAAGATTCAACAAAGGGCTGAAGAAGCAGGAATCACACCACAAGAGTATGTGGATAGTATGGCTGTTGATGTTAAGGATCTCTGGCAACTTTTGGATATCTCATACGATAAATTCATTCGTACGACTGACGATTACCATGAAAAAGTTGTTGCTCAAGTTTTCGAGCGTCTCTTGGAAAAAGGTGATATCTACCTTGGTGAATACTCTGGTTGGTACTCAGTTTCAGACGAAGAATTCTTCACTGAAAGTCAGTTGGCAGAAGTTTACCGTGATGAAGAGGGCAATGTCATTGGTGGTGTGGCTCCATCAGGACATGAAGTGGAGCTAGTGTCTGAAGAATCCTATTTCTTTAAACTCAGCAACTACGCAGACCGTTTGACGGCCTTCTATAAAGAACACCCAGAATTTATCCAACCTGATGGTCGTATGAATGAAATGCTTAAAAACTTCATTGAGCCAGGCTTGGAAGATTTGGCGGTATCACGTACAACCTTCACTTGGGGAGTTAAAGTACCATCAGATCCAAAACATGTGGTTTATGTGTGGATTGATGCCCTTATCAACTATATTACTGCCCTCGGTTATGGCCAGAATGAGCATGGTAATTTTGACCTTTTCTGGCAAAATGATAAAAACCACGAAATCATCCACATGATTGGTAAGGACATCCTTCGTTTCCACTCAATCTACTGGCCAATCATCTTGATGGCACTTGATTTACCATTGCCTACACGTCTTGTTGCTCATGGTTGGTTTGTCATGAAAGACGGTAAGATGTCTAAGTCTAAGGGTAATGTCATCTATCCAGAAATGTTGGTAGAGCGATTCGGTCTTGATCCCCTTCGTTACTACCTCATGCGTAGTCTTCCGGTCGGTTCAGATGGCACTTTCACGCCAGAAGACTATCTGGCCCGTATCAACTATGAGTTGGCTAATGACCTCGGAAACCTTCTTAACCGTACAGTTGCCATGATTAACAAGTATTTCGATGGTCAAGTACCTGCCTATATTGAGAATGTTACAGACTTTGATGCTGATTTGGCTAAGGTTGTTGCTGAAAATATCGAAGAGTTCCACAAACAAATGAATGCTGTGGACTTCCCACGCGCCCTAGATGCTGTGTGGAATATCATCTCACGTACCAATAAGTACATTGACGAAACAGCCCCTTGGGTACTTGCGAAAGAAGATGGTGACGAGGAACAATTGAGAGCAGTGATGGCTCACTTGGCAGCTAGCCTTCGTGTGGTAGCCCACCTGATCCAACCGTTCATGATGAGCACTTCAAATGCCATCATGGAACAGCTCGGATTGCCAGTGGTATTTGACCTTGAAAATCTTGAACTTTCAGGTTTCCCAGAAAATGTTACAGTTATTTCAAAAGGAACTCCAATCTTTCCACGTCTTGACATGGACGAAGAAATTGCCTACATCCAATCTCAAATGAACGCAGGCAAACCACAAGAAAAAGAATGGAACCCAGAAGAAGTCGAACTTAAATCTGAAAAAGACCAAATCAAATTTGAAGACTTTGACAAGGTTGAAATCCGTGTTGCTGAAGTTAAAGAAGTAGAAAAAGTCGAAGGTTCAGACAAATTGCTCCGTTTCCGTCTTGATGCTGGTGACGGTGAAGACCGTCAAATCCTCTCAGGTATCGCTAAATTCTATCCAAACGAACAAGAATTGGTCGGCAAGAAACTTCAAGTCGTGGCGAACCTTAAACCACGTAAGATGATGAAGAAATATGTCAGCCAAGGTATGATTCTTTCTGCTGAACATGACGGTAAACTCACTGTCTTGACAGTAGATCCATCTGTTCCAAATGGAAGTGTGATTGGCTAACAGTAATTCTGTTTTATAGTATTTCCTTAAGTGGGAGTGGGAAAACGAATTGATTTTGAATGGTAAGCCTTCCGTTCCATTCCTTATTTTGATTTCGTTGTATACCCCTACTCACCTAAGAGTAATGAAAAGAGATATTTTTAACATTAAAACGAGTTCAGTCGAACTCGTTTTTTTATACACTATATTTCAATAAATGTTTAATTTGTTCTACGTTTCCATCAGGTCCATAGGCATTAGGGTATCTGTTTAGTTTACTAATAGCATCAAGGTCTCCTTAGTGGTGGGGTAGTAAGCTATCTCGAATTTCTTCGATAAATGCTTGAATAATTGTAGATTGTTTTTGTTTATTGTTGGTTACAAAACCCAAAGTGTGCTTGGTACTATCCTTAAGTGGGATTAGGACAATCTGGTCCTTGATAAAACTGTTGACAATACCAAGGCCAGAAGCATAACTATCAGAGGAACATAGCAGATTCATGACACTGCCTCGGTCATTACTGTAGATAACTTGCTGGTCAGGCAGGACTTCCAGCGGATCCTCGGTGAGATGAATTCCAGAGCTTTCCTGACGAAAACGGACTTGTGGATATCCCTCTAAATCCTTGAGATTTAGAGATTTTTTCTTGGCTAAGGGATGTTGACGTCCCAAGAAAATCTTGGTTTTAAAGTCTCCAAGTGGAGTGAAAGTCAAATCCATGTGTTTGAAACTGCGCTCTAGGATGTGGACGTTATCTTCATTGAGATAAATAATCCCCAAGTCACTTTCGAAACTCTCTACGCTCTTGAGAATCTTTCTAGTTGTTGTTTCGATTAATTGAAATTCTTGATAATCACTACGGAAACGTTTGGCAATATGAGCCATGGGAAGTGACAAAAAATCATAGTGGTGACTGGCAATGGTGAACGATTTCTTAAAGGACTTGTGATAGCGTCCTTTTAGTAGATCCAGCTCCCTAAGGATACGTTTGGCGTATTTTAGAAAATCATGGCCATCATCAGTCAGTTTGGCTCCCGTATTGGAGCGCTCAAAGAGTAGAACTCCCAGTTCTTCCTCTAAATCACGAATGGATGCTGAAAGATTGGGTTGGGTCAAAAAAAGCTTCTTAGCAGCCTTACTAAATGATCCTGTTTCAGAGATAGTATGAACATAGCGACATTGTTGAAAATTCATAAGCAACCCCTTTTTAAAATATGATTGTGACCTATATTATAACAAAATGAGAAGTCTAATATCAGTAAAATCCTGATAGGAATAGATGAAGACCTGATATGAAATTTTTATAAAGTCAGGTCTTATAGGAGTACTGATGGAATGCTGTATAAAGTGTCAGTTGCTAAGACGTCTAATGGCTTCCAATTTTTTAGGACGAATGAGGCAGAGTACTATGGTAATCAGTAGTAACCAGAGAATGAAATACCAGATACTTGTAGCTGGAGCAGCCTGTGTCGCTTGTGACAGAAGGAAACTAGTAAAAATAACCAAAAAGTGCAGAACAATAGTCCATCAGAGGATGCCAGTACGTAGATAAATAGCGGAAAAGAATATACCGATAGCTGAGGCATAGTAAACTTGAACAAGGGTTGCGTCTAAATGTTGGTGGGTGAGATTTTCTAGACGAGCCAATCCAAAAAATCAGGATGATAAGAAGACGACTTCTAACACATGTTTTGGAGATCTAATCCCATTTTGGAAGGCGAGTTTAAGGGAGAGTACTTTTTTAAATGGAGAGGGAAAGAAAATAAAGCAGTACCTGCAAATAGATCTATCAGAAGGCGGACTAAATCTTTTCTTAACAGGTGGTATGTTTTGAGAGTAGCTATTTTAGCTGATACTCTTCTAGAAAATAGTATTTTGTACGCAGTGTGACGATTTGCACAAAAGCTAGAGGGAAAGCTTTTTAGATTGACTGACTATCAATCACAAGATACTCTTTGATAGAAACCATTTTGTACCAACACGGTTTTGCGTTTGTTGGTATTGAACTGCACCTAGGGAAATTGTGGTTCAATGTTAGTAAATCAGGATTTTGGATGGTGATTATCCAAATCTAAAAATTGTTTTATCTTGTTATTGACTAAAGGAAGTAAGTCCTTGATGAGAATTAGGAACTAGAGGGTAAGAAGCATATTGGAATGGTGTTTTAGAGATGGAATTTGACTAGATGTTTGTGAGAGCATCTGTCTATGCTACATTGACTATTTTCAATGGTCGTGTGGGATAGAGACTGTTTTCGAGTTTTAATTTCAGGGTAGATTGGGGATTTACCTCTAGAAATTGAAAAGAGTTCAAATGGATTGATCGGCACTTGTATCTTAAAGTAGGTAATACACCTATGAACCTATGTTTCCATACAGCAGGGAGCAAGTTTTAATTTGAATAGGGGATGCATCTAGAGAAATCTAGATGCTTTTTTTCATTTTATGACATTTTTTGCGAATACGTAATAGAGTGTATAAAGGAGGGAGTCATGTTAATCGCTAAAAATCAGAAAGGGCTCTTGGTTTCGGCTCTTGAAAATGGGTTGAATCGTGAGGAAACTTATAGGTGCCCTGGCTGTCAAGGAATTGTATTGTTGAGACAGGGAAAGGTGATATGCCCGCATTTTGCCCATAAATCTTTGCAGGATTGTCAGTTTTTCTCAGAAAATGAATCGGCCCAACATTTATCCCTAAAAGCCACTGTGTATCAATCCCTGGACAATCATGGTGAAAGAGTTTGTATTGAAAAGGTTCTGCCTGAGTTAGGTCAGATTGCGGATTTATTCGTTGGAGATTCCTTAGCCTTGGAAGTCCAGTGTTCTCGTTTATCACAGAAACGTTTAAGAGAGCGGACTTTAGCTTACCATCAAATAGGTTACGAGGTGCGATGGCTTTTGGGGCAAGAACTGTGGTTGGGACAGCGTTTAACAGATCTACAGCGTGATTTTCTTTATTTTACAACTAAGATAGGTTTCCACCTCTGGGAACTTGATTGGGAGAGGGAAGAGATTAGACTTAAGTATCTCATCTATGAGGATATTTTTGGGAGAGTTTATTACTTAACTAAGACCTGGTCTTTAATAGAAAATCTCATGACCATATTACGTTTTCCTTATCAGGCCAGAAAGGTGGAGACTTATCAAGTGACTCAGCGAAAGAAAGTTTCACATGTTATTCAACGGGAATTAATGGGGAAAAATCCAAGATGGATGAGAAGGCAGGAGGAGGCTTATCTTAAAGGGATGAATTTGTTAAGTTTGTCCGATCAGGATTTTTTTCCACAAGTGCGGTTTCCTGAGTCTAAGCATGGATTTGTCCAAATTAGATTATCTATTGATGGTTTTGAAAAGCTTTTCATGCAGTATTATCGAAAAAGGGATTTTTCTTACAAGCAAACCCTGTGCCCTCCCAACTTTTATGCTAAAATAGTAGATTATAGACACAATTAAGGAGAATATTATGTCAGACAATCGTTGTCATTTAGAAGAAAAATATACATGGGATTTGACCACCATTTTTGCGACAGACGCTGATTGGGAGACTGAATATGAAAGCATTGTTCAGGATTTGAAGAAGGCTAGTTCCTTTGCTGGTCACCTCTTGGACTCAGCCAAGAATTTGCTTGAGGCAACAGAACTTTATATGAGTTTGATGCGTCGTTTGGAAAAAATCTACGTTTATGCGTCAATGAAAAATGACCAAGATACAACGGTAGGTCTTTACCAAGAGTACAATGCCAAAGCCTCAAACCTATACTCACAGTTGAGTGAAGCCTTTGCCTACTTTGAGCCTGAATTTATGGCTTTGGAAGCTGAAAAATTAGTATCCTTCAAAGAACAAGAGCCAGGTCTTGGACTTTATGACCACTATTTCGAACGTCTTTTGGCAAACAAAGACCACGTTCTTTCTCAAGAAGCAGAAGAACTCTTGGCAGCAGCTGGTGATATTTTTAACGGTCCAACGGATACCTTCAACGTCTTGGATAATGCTGATATCCTCTTTCCATGGGTATCGGATGGTCAAGGGGATGTGATTGAGTTGACACATGGTAACTTTACCACCCTCATGGAATCTAAGAATCGTGAAGTCCGAAAGGGAGCCTATGAAGCTATGTATAGAACTTATGAGCAGTTCCAACATACCTATGCACAAACACTTCAAGGCGTTGTCAAGGTTCACAATTATATGGCTAAAGTTCGTCACTATAATTCGGCACGTCATGCAGCACTTGCAGCTAACTTTATTCCAGAAAGTGTTTACGACTCACTCTTAGAATCAGTGAATAAGCATTTGCCACTTTTGCACCGTTACCTTGATTTGCGTAAGAAGGTGTTGGAACTTGATAAGCTTAAGATGTATGATGTTTATGCACCACTTTCTGAGACAGAGACTGCTCTTACTTATGAAGAAGCCCTCAAGAAAGCAGAGGAAGTCTTGGCTATCTTTGGTGAGGAGTATAGTAAAGAGGTTCATGCAGCCTTTACGGAACGTTGGATTGATGTTCACCCTAACAAAGGGAAACGTTCAGGCGCCTACTCAGGTGGTGCCTATGATACCAATGCTTTCATGCTTTTGAACTGGCAAGACACTTTGGACAATCTCTTTACCTTGGTTCACGAGACTGGCCACAGTTTGCATTCAACTTTCACACGTCAGACACAACCATATGTTTACGGAGATTACCCAATCTTCTTGGCTGAAATTGCGTCTACAACTAATGAAAATATCTTGACAGAAACACTTCTTAAAGAAGTTAACGATGATAAGACACGTTTTGCTATCCTTAACCACTATTTAGATGGATTTAAGGGAACCGTCTTCCGTCAAACGCAATTTGCCGAGTTTGAGCATGCTATCCATGAAGCGGATGCATCGGGTCAAATCTTGACAGCAGACTTCATGAATAAGCTTTATGCAGACCTCAATGAGAAATACTATAACCTTAAAGCTGAAGATAACTATGAAATTCAGTTTGAGTGGGAACGTATTCCGCATTTCTACATGAATTACTATGTTTATCAATATGCTACAGGATTTGCAGCAGCAAGCTACTTGGCAGAAAAGATTGTTCACGGTAATGAAGAAGATAAAGAAGCTTACCTTACGTACCTTAAGGCAGGTAGCTCAGACTATCCTTTGGAAGTCATCAAGAAAGCTGGTGTTGACATGACCAACACTGACTACTTGGATGCAGCTTTCAAGGTTTTCGAAGACCGCTTAGTTGAATTGGAAGCCTTGGTTGAAAAAGGTGTTCATCTTTCTTAAAAAGAAGTCAGTATACTATATTGAGAGAATCATTCTGGAAAAGAGTGGTTCTTTTTTAGGTTTAAGAGTGGCTGTCTTAAATGTAGGTTTTTACAATTTATTGACTGGGAATGTCAAAAAAGATGTTTCTATTAATCTAAATCTCTAGCACTCGCTAGGGATTTTTTATATAATAAAACACATGGTTAAATCATATAGTAAAAATGCAAATCACAACATGCGTCGTCCTATAGTAAACAAGGATATCGTGGACTACATGCGAACGCATCTTAAGGAGAGTACAGGGCACTTGGCTGAACTGGAGGTCTTTGCTCGTAAGGAGAATATTCCGATTATCCAACACGAGGTTGTTGCATATTTCCGATTTTTGTTGCAGACCTTACAGCCTAAGAAAATTCTTGAGGTAGGAACAGCTATTGGTTTTTCAGCCCTTCTTATGGCTGAATATGCACCTGATGCTCAGATTACGACAGTTGATCGTAATGAAGAAATGATTGGCTTTGCCAAGGAAAATCTAGCTAAGTATGACAGTCGCAAACAAATTACCTTGGTCGAAGGAGATGCTGCCGAGGTATTGCAAGACTTAGACACAGATTATGATTTTGTCTTTATGGACTCAGCCAAGTCTAAATATATCGTCTTTCTGCCTGAAATCTTAAAACGTCTTACAGTTGGTGGTGTCATTGTTTTTGATGATATTTTCCAAGGTGGGGATATTGCCAAAGACATCATGGAGGTTCGTCGTGGTCAGCGAGCTATCTATCGTGGCTTGCATCGCCTTTTTGATGCGACTTTAGATAACCCTGATTTGACTGCTAGTTTGATACCTATGAGTGATGGACTTCTTATGATTCGGAAAAACTCTGAAAATGTTATTTTGCCAGATTAAGCATTATTTAAGTAAGTGTGGTATAATAATGGAGATTTTGACAATTTAAGGAGTAGATAAAATGGCTAAAGAAAATGAAAACCTTGAGTCAACAGAAGAAACTGTTGAAGAGGTTGTAGCAGATAAAGATACAGAACAAGAGCAACTTAATCGTCAAAAAGAAGAAGAGGAAAGCATTGCCCTCGCCAGTGAAAAAGCGAAAGAAAAAGCTAAACGTGCTAAAACTAAGAAAACTCGTGATGCTGTTAAAACAAGTTCAGGTGCTCCCTTCCTCCGAGGTCTTGTCCTTGTAGCTGTTTCAGCCCTTGTTGGTGCTGGTGCTATGTATGTTTCTCTGGGAAACAAAACGACTGAAGAAACAATCTTAGTATCTATGAAAGGTGATACTGTTACTGTTGGGGATGTCTTTAATTCACTTAAAGGTAGCAACCAAACACAACAAAGTGTTTTGAGTGCAACGTTGCAAAAGGTTCTTGAAAAAGAATACGGTAGCAAGGTCAGCAAAGAAGATGTTGATAAAGCCTATAAACAAGCTTCAGAACAATACGGAGACCAATTTTCACAAGTGCTTGCAGCCTATGGTCAGACAGAAGAGTCATACCGTACTCAAATCCGTACACAGAAATTGGTTGAGTATGCTGTTAACCAAGCTGCACAAAAAGATTTGACGGAAGCAAATTACAAGGCTGCTTATGATAATTACACACCAAATACAGAGGTGCAAGTAGTTTCAACTACTGATAAAGCTGTGGCAGATAAAGTAGCCTCTGAAGCTAAAGCAGAAGGAGCAGACTTCTCGAAAGTTGCTAAGGATAACAGCTTGAAAGTAACTTCTAAGACAGTTAACTCGGCTTCTCAAGACTTCCCAACAGATGTTTTGACAGCGGCTTTCAAGCAAGATGCTAATGCCGTTTCTGATGTAGTGACTGTTTCAAATAGCTCAACTGGTGCTGCAACTTACTACGTCGTCAAAACTGTTTCAAAATCTGAGAAAAATGCAGATTGGAAAAACTATAAAGATGATTTGACTAAGGTTATCATCAATGGTAAGAAAGCTGATACTAATTTCACTAACTCAGTAATTGCCAAGGTTCTTAAAAAATACAATGTTAAGGTTGTAGATAAATCCTTTAGTACAATTCTTGACCAGTATGTGACTGGTTCTGGAGCTTCATCAAGTTCAACATCAAGCTCTAGCAAATAAATCAAAAGTTGATAATGTTGTTATCAACTTGACCTAAGACCTAAAACACGTTAAAATGGAAAGTAACAAAGAGTTTTAATGTTAGGAAACTCTGAGTCTTCCCTTTGAGAAAGGTAATCATTGATTCGGATACAGAAAAGTGGCGGTCGCTGCGAGCCATGGACGGATGAGATTACTTGCTACTCAAAGTTTAAAATTTAAGAAAAATAAGAATGACAAGGTCATTGAATGAAGGTGGTACCGCGGTTCACGTCGCCCTTCGTTTAGTGGTTTTGTCTTTTATTCTTTTAGTATTTTCTAATTGGTATAAATTAAGAAATAATTAAGGAGAAATAATGAAACAACTTACTTCAGCACAAATTCGCCAAATGTGGCTTGATTTCTGGAAATCAAAAGGTCATGCTGTTGAACCATCAGCTAACTTGGTTCCAGTTAACGACCCAACTCTTCTTTGGATTAACTCAGGGGTTGCCACTTTGAAGAAATACTTTGATGGCTCTGTGATTCCTGAAAATCCACGTATCACCAACTCACAAAAGGCTATCCGTACCAATGATATCGAAAACGTTGGTAAGACGGCTCGTCACCACACGATGTTTGAAATGCTTGGTAACTTCTCAGTTGGTGATTACTTCCGTGATGAGGCTATCGAGTGGGGTTATGAGCTTTTGACAAGCCCAGAGTGGTTTGATCTTCCAAAAGACAAACTTTACATGACTTATTACCCGGATGATAAAGATTCATACAACCGTTGGATTGCTTGTGGAGTTGAGCCAAGTCACTTAATTCCAATCGAAGATAATTTCTGGGAAATCGGTGCAGGTCCTTCTGGACCAGATACTGAGATCTTCTTTGATCGTGGAGAAGAATTTGACCCTGACAATATTGGTATTCGCTTGCTTGAAGAGGATATTGAAAACGACCGTTACATTGAAATTTGGAACATCGTTTTGTCACAATTTAATGCAGATCCAGCTGTTCCACGTTCAGAATACAAAGAGCTTCCTAATAAAAACATTGATACGGGTGCAGGTCTTGAACGTCTTGCAGCCATAATGCAAGGGGCTAAAACAAACTTTGAAACAGACCTTTTCATGCCTATTATTCGTGAAATTGAAAAAATGTCTGGTAAAGCTTATGATCCAGATGGTGAAACATTGAGCTTCAAAGTTATCGCAGACCACATACGTTCATTGGCCTTTGCTATCGGTGATGGAGCCCTTCCAGGTAATGAAGGCCGTGGTTATGTTCTTCGTCGTCTTCTCCGTCGTGCCGTAATGCACGGTCGTCGTCTTGGTATTTCTGATGCTTTCTTGTATAAACTTGTCCCAACTGTTGGTCAAATCATGGAAAGCTATTACCCAGAAGTTCTTGAGAAGAAAGACTTTATCGAGAAAATTGTTAAACGTGAAGAAGAAACCTTTGCACGTACTATCGATGCAGGTTCAAGCATGCTTGATGAACTTCTTGCTAACCTTAAGAAATCTGGTAAAGATACGCTTGAAGGTAAAGATATCTTTAAACTTTACGATACTTACGGATTCCCAGTGGAATTGACAGAAGAATTAGCTGAAGACGAAGGCTTCAAGATTGACCATGAAGGTTTCAAAGCTGCCATGAAAGAACAACAAGACCGTGCACGTGCTAGCGTGGTTAAAGGTGGGTCTATGGGTATGCAAAATGAAACTCTTGCTAACATCACTGAACCATCTGAGTTCTTGTATGAAGCGGAAACTGCAGAAAGTCGTTTGAGCGTAATCGTTGCTGATGATGCTCGTCATGATAGTGTAAATTCTGGCAAGGCTCTTCTTGTCTTTGAACAAACACCATTCTACGCTGAAATGGGTGGACAAGTAGCAGACCACGGTACTATTTCAGATGCAGCGGGTACTACTGTTGCGCGTGTTGTTGATGTTCAACGTGCACCAAATGGACAAGCTCTTCATACTGTTGAGGTTGAAGGTGAACTTGTTGTCGGAGCTAACTACAAACTTGAAATTGACCACTCACGTCGTCACCGTGTTATGAAAAACCACACAGCAACTCACCTCTTGCATGCTGCCCTTCACAACATCGTTGGTAATCACGCAGTCCAAGCCGGTTCTCTTAACGAGCAAGAATTCTTGCGTTTCGACTTCACTCACTTTGAGGCGGTAACTCCAGAAGAATTACGTGCTATCGAAGAACAGGTCAACGAAGAAATCTGGAAAGCAACTCCAGTAACAACTATTGAAACAGATATTGACACTGCTAAGTCAATGGGAGCTATGGCCCTCTTTGGTGAAAAATATGGTAAGCGTGTTCGTGTCGTTTCAATCGGTGACTACTCTGTTGAGCTTTGTGGTGGTACTCACGTTGCCAACACAGCTGAAATTGGTATGTTCAAGATTGTTAAAGAAGAAGGTATCGGTTCAGGAACACGTCGTATCTTGGCAGTTACATCACGTGAAGCTTACCTTGCTTATCGTGAAGAAGAAGATGCCCTCAAATCAATCGCAGCAACACTTAAGGCTCCACAATTGAAAGAAGTGCCTAACAAGGTTGCTAGCCTTCAAGAGCAATTGCATGCCCTTCAAAAAGAAAATGCTACTCTTAAAGAAAAAGCAGCTGCCGCTGCCGCTGGTGACGTCTTCAAAGATGTTAAAGAAGCTAACGGTGTTCGTTACATTGCTAGCCAAGTAGAAGTTTCTGATGCTGGTGCCCTTCGTACTTTTGCTGACCAATGGAAACAAGCAGACTACTCAGATGTTCTTGTCCTTGCGGCTCACATCAGAGAAAAAGTTAATGTCCTTGTAGCAAGTAAGTCTGAAAACGTTCACGCAGGTAATCTTATCAAGGTTCTTGCACCAATCGTATCAGGTCGTGGTGGTGGTAAACCAGATATGGCTATGGCCGGTGGTAGCGATGCTAACAGTATCCAAGATCTTCTCTCAGCAGTAGCAGAACAGTTTTAAGATGTGATACAATAAAAGAAACTTAAAAGGTAGGATGAAAATCCTATCTTTTTTCTTAAAAAAATTAGTAATAATATTGAAATAATTGTAAAAAAATATTTCAAAGGGGTATAATAAAAGTGTGAAAACGGTTCCTATTTTTTTATCAAACAGCCTAGAAAGTGAGAGTGATCAAAAAGAGAAAGGCATATGTTTTTAAGGAACGTCAACGTTACTCAATACGTAAATATTCTTTTGGAGCTACATCAGTCTTTATTGGTGCAAGTTTGATGCTTGGTGGACATGTTTTGGCTCAGGAACAAGCCAATAGCGTAAGTTCCAGCAAGGACTATGAAGTTATTGTAAATAATTCTGAAGCACCACAATTTGAGCAGGCAACTTAGGAAGCTGTTACCGATGTTCTCAATGAACCTGTGTCAAAATCGGAAGCACCAAGACCTAATCTTACCAGCAGTGAAGTTGCTTCTGTTTCTAAATCAGAGGTGGCTAGCCCACGTTCTGAAGCGACGTCAGTGGCTAGTTCAGAAGTGGCAAGTGAAATTGACCGTTCAGCGACTTCAGAAGTTGCTGAAGCTAGACCTACTGACCGTGAAGCTGTCGATACTAGTCTTCGGACTGTCTCAACTAATGCTAGTCATCCTGGTGCAGATGGTCTAGTGACTGCTGATGTTTCTCTTGATATCCCATCAAACGGTACGTTTTATTTCCGTCGTACAACTGAAATTCGTACAGCTCCAGTCATGGATATCAAACCTACTTTTGTCTTTAGTTCAGGCGACCATGTTATCTATGACAAGGTCTTGAAGAGAGACAATCACCAATGGATTTCTTATGTGTCATACAATGGTACTCGTCGTTATGTCGACCTAGGTGTTGTCGTAGAGTCTCTGGCTAAACCAAGAGGCGACATGGCTATTGAAAGTCATGATAATGGTGACTTTAGCGTGGTTATCAGTAATGTATCAGATCAAAACGGTGTCGTAGGAGTGTCTGTTCCAATCTGGTCTGAAAGGAATGGCCAAGATGACATCATTTGGTACAATGCGACTCGTCTTAATAATCGTAACTACAAGGTTAATGTCGGTCTAAGTGACCACAAGAATGAACGTGGTTTCTACAATGTACATCTTTACTTTGTTGAAACTAATGGTAAATTAGTTGGTGTGGGTGGCACAACTCACACAGTTCCTGCCAAGGTTGAAGAAACTCATATAACTACTGGCCATAGCCTTCCTGACTCAGGAACTTATACCTTCAAAGAACGTTCTATTATTAAAGCAGAACCAAGTGTCGTAAGCCCAGAGTTGGCCTACTATGATGCTGGTATGTCTATTAACTATGACATAGTGGTGACTGCAGATGGTCATACATGGCTCTCTTATGTTAGTCGTGGAGGTAACCGCCGTTACATTGCTATTGATGGTAAGGCAACAGCAGTTGCTCATCAGCAAGCCCAAGCCTAACGATAACTGGAACCTATACCTTTACAAAACCTAGCTCTATTAAGGATCAACCAAGTGTTGCTAGCCCAGAGTTAGCCTACTATGATAAGGTCATGTCCGTTCGCTATGACAAGGTCCTAACAGCTGATGGCCACACCTGGTTATCTTATGTAACCTATAGCGGTTTAAGACGCTATGTGGTGGATATTTCTTAAGAGTTGTAACATCACTCTCTTTAACTAGTACGAAAAAGATTGCTATTTGTTTAGTAATCTTTTTACTTTTGATTTTTTGAAAATAACGAATATATAAATATAAGTCGGTCATTTTTGTCGATTATGACGAAAATCGGATAGTTTATGAGTTTATGATTTAAGTGGGAACAAGTCAAAAAAATGGTATACTAGTGGGCAAGTGAGAAATATTTAGTAATATTTTGTAAAACACTTATAATGTTTGTTACCTAGCGTTACAATCAACCTGTAACATCAATTTGATAGGGAGAATAATTGATATGAAACGAGAAAAATTTTTACACGAACAACAACGTTTTTCAATTCGTAAATATTCTTTTGGGGTTGCGTCAGTTCTTTTAGGAACTAGTTTGGTCTTTGCGAGCCAAGCTTTGGCTGACGAACACCACGAAGTAGCAACAACCTCAGATACCATTTTGCGTGCGACTTCAGATAGTGATGCTATGACAGCGACTGATATTTTCAGTGGCGTAGCAACAGATGGAGTAGCGTCAAGTAATAAAGCAAGCCAAGTCTCAACAACTAGCCAAACCGCTAGTGAAGCTGCTACTAGCGAGGCTACAAGTGAAGTGAGTGCTAGTATCTCACAAGCAGCATATAAAACATCTGAATCAACAGTTGCCAGCTCAGAAGCAGCAAGTGGTACAAATACTTCATCTGAAACAGTCACTAACTTTGATGTATCTGCCTTAACGAGAGCAGCTGTCAATACTAGTTTGGTGAGCCAACTGGATACAACTACAGCAAGCGGCCTTCTAAGCCAAGGAACTTATGTCTACAAGGAGCGTACAGAAATAAAGAATCAACCGAAGGTTTCTGCTAAGGCTGAATTCTATGTGAATCCAGGGGACAGCGTCTTTTACGACCAAGTCGTGACAGCTGACGGCTACCAATGGATTAGCTACAAATCATACTCTGGTGTGCGTTGTTATGCTCCGGTGGAAGCTGGTAGTGGTGACGGTAATAGTGGTAATGGTAATAGGAATCCTTCTAATGACGCTCAGGCCACAACAGGTGCTTTAAACATCCCAGCGACAGGAACTTTCTACTTTACACGCGATACAGATATTAAGAAGGAACCAAAAGAAGACCTCAAACCCACTTTTGTTTTTGGCAAGGGAGAGCATGTCATCTATGATAAGGTTTTGACAGCCGATGGCCGCACATGGCTCTCATACATGACAATGAGTGGTGCTCGTCGTTACGTCAATATTGCTTAATGAGATAAAGAATCTGGTTAGACAATGTGTCCAGCCTTTTTTGATAGCCTCTCTTTATCAGATGATTGAATTTTTCAATTTTTGTGATGTCTTTTGGAGTGCTATAATGGTTAACATAGAATCGAGGTTATTATGAAAATTGCATTGGTACAGATGGATGTTGCCCACGGACAGCCTGTGGAAAATAAAAAGCACGTGAAAGAGATGTTGGAAAGAGCACTTGTTGCTAATCCCGATGTCATTGTACTTCCTGAAATGTGGAATACAGGATACGCTTTAGATGAACTGGATGGGCTTGCAGATAAGGAAGGTTTGGAATCTCAAGAATTCTTGTCTCAGTTTGCCAGAGAACATGCTGTTGCTATTCTTGGAGGGTCTGTTGCTATTGAGAGAGACGGAAAATTCTACAATACGACTTATGTTTACAACAAGTCTGGGAACCTAATCAATATCTACAGTAAGGTCCATCTCTTTGGTCTTATGGCAGAGGACCGGTATATGTCTGCTGGGGATGCGGAGTCTATTTTTGAGCTTGATGGTGTGATAGCGGCAAGTGTCATTTGTTATGATATTCGTTTTCCTGAGTGGGTGCGAACACAGATGGCACAAGGGGCCAAGGTGCTTTTTGTGGTAGCGCAGTGGCCAGAACCTCGAGTGCAGCAATGGGAGATTTTATTAAAGGCGCGTGCGGTTGAAAATCAAGCCTTTGTGGTAGCCGTTAACCGTGTCGGAGCAGGACCAGATCCAGATGATGTCTTTTCAGGGCATTCTATGATTATAGATCCACTAGGAAATGTAGTCTTGCAGGCTAAGGAATATGAGGAGGGCATTTTTACGGCTGAGATTAATCTTGAAGAGGTGGACCGAGTGCGAGGTCAAATTCCCGTTTTTGAGGACCGTCGCACGGACTTGTATTATTAAGGAGATTTTATGTTATTTGAAGAATCGGATTTATTGAAAGAATTGCCAGAACAGTTTTTTGCAGGGTTAGTTGCTAAGGTGAATGCCAAGGTGGCAGAAGGAGCAGATATTATCAATCTTGGTCAGGGAAATCCCGACCAACCGACCTATGACCATATTGTTGAGGCCTTGCGTGTCTCAGCGAAAAATCCTGCCAATCACAAGTATTCGCAGTTTCGTGGCAATCGTCCTTTTAAGGAAGCAGCTGCTAGTTTTTACAAGAACCATTATGGGGTTGATTTGGATTCGGAGCGTGAAATTTGTGTCATGGGTGGGGCTAAGATTGGTCTTGTGGAATTGCCCCTAGCTTTGATGAATCCTGGTGAGCTCCTGCTCTTACCTGATCCAGGTTATCCTGATTACTTGTCGGGAGTGAGTCTGGGTCGTGTAGCCTATGAAACTTTTCCTTTGACGGCTGAAAATGATTTTTTGCCAGATTTGGAAGCTATTCCTGAGGGGACAGCTCGCCGTGCTAAGTTTATCTATATCAATTACCCTAATAATCCTACGGGGGCTGTAGCGACAAAGGCTTTTTATGAAAAATTGGTTGCCTGGGCTAAGACCTACGAGGTAGGGGTGGTGAGTGATCTGGCTTATGGGGCTTTGGGCTATCAGGGTTATGAGAATCCTAGTTTTTTGGCAACTCCTGGTGCCAAGGATGTAGGCATTGAGTTTTATACTTTCTCAAAAACCTTTAATATGGCAGGTTGGCGTTTGGCATTTGCGGGTGGAAATGCTGAAATGATTGAAGCCTTGAATCTGATTCAAGACCATCTTTTTGTGGGGATTTTTCCCGCTTTGCAGGAAGCTGGGATTGCAGCCCTCTTAGATCCTAAATCTGAAGAGGCAGTGGCCCAACTAAATGCGGTTTATGATAGCCGTCGAGATGCTTTTGTTCAGGCAGCTGCTAATATTGGCTGGCAAGCCTTTCCATCCAGAGGTTCCTTTTATGCTTGGATGCCTGTACCTAAGGGCTATACCAGTGAAAGTTTTGCAGATCTTTTGCTTGAGAAGGCCCATGTTGCTGTGGCACCAGGAAAAGGGTTTGGACCAGCAGGTGATGCTTATGTTCGTATCGGGCTTTTGGTAGAGCCGGAGCGTCTGGTCGAAGCTGTCAATCGTATTGCTGACCTGCATTTATTTAATAACTAGATAGTAATTATGAAAACAAGTAGTTAAAAAATACTGCTTGTTTTTTTCATATTTTTGCATTCCCCTCTTGACAAATGAATAAAAACACAATAAACTAATCACATATTTATTCGAAAAGGAGTGCGTAAATGAAAGTTTCAATCGTTGGTATCACTGGTTATAGTGGTTTAGAGTTAGTTAAAATTTTGAATAATCATAAAAAAGTAGAACTTGTTTCTATTCACGCAACCAAGGAAGTGGGCCGACGATTGTCTGATGTGTACCCCTATTTGGCAGGTGTTTGTGATTTAAAAATAGAAGATTTTAATGCGCAAGAGATTATAGAAAAGGCAGACTTAGTCTTCTTTGCTACACCTTCTGGAGTTGCTAGTTCGCTAGCAGAGGAATTTGTTCAGGCTGATTTTCCTATTATTGATTTGTCTGGTGATCATCGCTTGCCAGCAGATGTTTATCAAGAATGGTATAAAAAATCACCTGCCAAGAAAATGATTTTGAATAAATTTACATATGCATTGTCAGAATATACAGATGTTAAGGGTAAGAAATTTATTGCCAATCCTGGATGCTATGCGACAGCGACAGAGTTAGCCCTGATTCCTTTGGTGGCAGCCGGTCTTATTGAGACTGATAGTATCATTGTAGATGCCAAGTCTGGTTTAACTGGTGCGGGTAAAGCTTTGAGTGAGTCTAGTCATTTTGTTAATGTTCACGATAATTACATGACTTATAAGCTCAATCATCATCAGCATATTCCAGAGATTGTACAAACTTTGCAGGCTTTTGATGCTGATATGCCGGAGATTCAGTTTTCAACGTCGCTTTTACCGGTTAATCGTGGAATCATGGCTACAGTTTATTGCAAATTGAAGAAGGACGTAGCTGTCTCTGATATCGCTTCAGCCTTTGCAAAAGCCTATGATGATAAACCTTTTGTACGTGTACAAGAAAACTTACCAGAACTACATAATGTCATTGGATCGAATTTTACAGACATCGGCTTTGCCTATAATGAGAAAACCAATGTTATGACAGTTATTTCAGTCATTGATAATCTGCTAAAAGGAGCATCTGGACAGGCAGTGCAAAATCTCAACCTCATGCAGGGGTGGGATGAGACGGAAGGTTTACATATGACACCGTCATACTTGTAGATGTAAGCATAGAGTTAGGAGAAAAAATATGAAAGTCATAGATGGAACAATTGCTAGCCCGCTAGGATTCTCAGCAGATGGGCTACATGCAGGATTTAAAAAGAGAAAGATGGATTTTGGTTGGATTGTCTCTGAAAAGCCAGCTAGTGTTGCAGGTGTTTACACGACCAACAAGGTTATTGCAGCTCCTCTGATTGTAACCAAGACCTCGGTGAAAAAAGCTGGTAAAATGAGGGCTATTGTCGTTAACTCAGGTGTAGCCAATTCTTGTACAGGGACCCAAGGCTTAGAAGATGCATACACCATGCAGGAGTGGACAGCTGAAAAGCTAGGTGTTGAACCTGATATGATTGGTGTGGCTTCTACAGGGATTATCGGTGAGTTGCTACCAATGGATACCCTGAAAAATGGTCTTTCCAAGTTGGTGGTAAATGGAAACGCGAATGATTTTGCCAAGGCGATTTTGACGACAGATACAGCAACTAAGACTATTGCTGTGACGGAGACTTTTGGACGTGATGTAGTCACTATGGCTGGTGTTGCTAAGGGCTCAGGTATGATTCACCCTAATATGGCGACAATGCTTGGGTTTATTACTTGTGATGCTAATATTTCTAGCGATACTCTTCAATTGGCCTTGAGCCAAAATGTTGAAAAGACCTTTAATCAGATTACGGTTGATGGGGATACTTCGACCAATGATATGGTTCTTGTCATGTCCAATGGTTGCGCGCTCAATGATGAGATTCTGCCAGATACACCAGAGTTCGATAAATTTTCGAAAATGCTTAATTTCGTGATGCAAGAACTGGCTAAGAAGATTGCCAAGGATGGTGAAGGCGCCAATAAGCTCATCCAGGTTGATGTTGTCAATGCTCCTAATGCCCTTGATGCCCGTATGATGGCAAAATCTGTAGTCGGTTCAAGTCTGGTCAAAACAGCCATCTTTGGTGAAGATCCTAACTGGGGGCGTATTTTAGCTGCTGTTGGCTATGCCGGTGTGGATGTGCCTGTGGACAATGTTGATATCATGCTTGGCGGTCTGCCAGTCATGCTAGCCTCTAGTCCTGTAACCTTTGATGATGAAGAAATGAAAGACATCATGCACGGGGATGAAGTGACCATAACAGTAGACCTTCATTCGGGCCAAGAAAAAGGGACGGCATGGGGTTGTGACCTCTCTTACGATTACGTTAAAATTAACGCTCTCTACCACACCTAGACTATTTATGACAAAGGAGTTAACTAATGACTACCGAATATATTGTAATTAAGATTGGTGGAGTAGCCAGTAAACAGCTAACTCCTGATATACTGGCTAAACTGTCAGAATGGCAGCAGGCTGGTCAAAAAATAATCATCGTCCATGGGGGTGGCTTTGCTATCAATCAACTCATGGAGGAACATGACATCACAATTCACAAGGTCAATAGTCTACGTGTGACGAGTCAGTCAGATATGGTCTTAATTAAAGAAGCCTTGGTTGACATAGTTGGGAAAAACTTGGCGAGTCAGTTGACACAAGCGGGTTTTCCAATCTATCAGGTTGTAGATGAGCTGCCAGATCTTGTTCATGCTGATTTTTTAGATCAAGAGATCTATGGTTACGTGGGAGAGGTCAAGTCTATTACTAATCAGACCCTAGTGGCATTTCTATCTCAAGGCAAGATACCATTGATTCCTAGCTTAGGTTACAGTGAGCAGGGTGATTTGCTGAATATCAACGCCGATTACCTTGCAAGAGCGGTGGCTATTAGTCTAGGATCCAAAAAGCTTATTCTCATGACAGATGTCAAGGGTGTTTTAGAGAATGGGCAGGTTTTGAATCATTTGAATATTGTAGATGTTCAGAAAAAAATAGATTCAGGTGTGATTACTGGAGGCATGATTCCTAAAATTCAAAGCGCTGTTCAGACGGTTAAATCTGGTGTTGATCAGGTCATTATTGGTGATAACCTGACAGATGGTACAATAATCAAGGAGTAAACGATGACAAAATTATTTTCAAATTATAAACGGGCAGCGATTGATTTTGCTTCGGCTCAAGGCAATTATTTGACAGATACCACTGGCAAGACCTATTTGGATTTTTCATCTGGTATCGGGGTGACTAATCTTGGCTATCATCCCCGTGTCAATCAAGCTCTAACAGATCAGGTAGGCAAGATTTTGCACCAGCCAAACCTTTATTACAATCAGTTGCAAGAAGATGTTGCCGGTCTTTTAACTGGTGACAAGGACTATCTGGCCTTTTTCTGTAACAGTGGTGCAGAAGCCAATGAGGCAGCCATAAAAATCGCCCGTAAGGCATCGGGTAAACAAGAAATCATTACCTTCCAAAATTCCTTCCACGGTCGAACCTTCGGATCCATGTCTGCCACTGGTCAGGATAAAATCAAACAAGGTTTTGGTGAAGGCGTGCCCCACTTTAGCTATGCCATTTTTAACGACATGGACAGTGTTAAGGCTCTAGCCAATAAAGAAACGTCGGCCATTATGCTTGAGTTGGTTCAAGGAGAATCAGGTGTTCAACCAGCGGACAAGGCCTTTGTCAAGGCTTTGTCTGATTACTGTCAGGAAACTGGTATTTATCTCATCGTAGACGAAGTTCAGACTGGTATTGGTCGTACTGGTAAGCTCTTTGCTTATGAACATTACGATATTGAGCCAGACATCTTTACCCTGGCCAAAGGTTTGGCAAATGGTGTACCAGTTGGTGCCATGCTTGCTAAGTCATCTCTTGGAGGGGCTTTCTCTTATGGAAGTCACGGCTCTACTTTTGGTGGCAATAAACTATCTATGGCAGCGGCCAAGGCTACGCTTGAAGTCATGTTGACTCCAGGTTTTCTGGATACTGCCCTTGAAAATGGGAACAAGCTACAAGTTAAATTGCAAGAGGTCTTGTCTGATAAAGAGACAGTGACCACTGTGCGTGGATTGGGCTACATGATTGGAATTGAGACTACTGGAAATCTGAGTGAACTGGTACAAGCTGCTAGAGATAAGGGATTAATTGTCTTAACTGCAGGGACAAATGTTATCCGTCTTCTGCCTCCAATCACTCTAAGTGATGCTGAAATCGAAAAAGGTGTGGCTATCCTATCAGAAATATTTTACTAGACAAGAAGAAATCACTTGATTTACAGTCAAGTGATTTCTTTTACTTATTGTCAGTAGTAATCTTGCTTAGAAGTCCTTTAGCTGTTGTTGTTGGCAGAATACGGACACGATTAAGTGAGATAAGGCCATCATTGGCACTCGCTAATCCTTCGTTAGTTGTCAGTCCTAACTTGTAAGTTTTCTTAGCTAGGCCCAGTGTTGTTTGATTGTAGCGACCTGATGGATAAGCAATGGTGTTGACCTTGGTGTTGAGTTTGTCCTCAAGAAAGTCAATAGAATTCGTTAATTCATCCTTTTGCGTCGCCTTGTCAGTGACAGACAAATCAGGGTGATTGACCGTATGAGATTGGAAGCTCATGCCGTGTGCCATCATTTCCTTCATCTGTTTAACGGTCAGATTTCCAACGTTCCCTTTCTTAACAAAGCCAGTGATTACATTATTGGTTGCCTTCGCCTTGTATTTTTTGAGAATCGGGTAGGCAATTGTATAGAAGTCTTCGTTACCATCGTCAAAGGTCAGCCAGACAACCTTCTTAGCAGGTAGGACATTTTCAGAGAAGGCTTTGTAGGCTTCTTCAGGCGTTAGAAAGTAGTATCCTGCATCTACCATGGCCTTAATTTGCGCTTCAAAATTGTCCGGAGCAACAATGAGGTTAGCGTTAGAGGCCTCAGATGGATCCATAACGTGAACAGCATGGTACATGAGGATAGGGATTTGAACAGGGTCATCATAGGTTTTCCACTTAGCTGTACTCTTAGATTGACTGGTCTGATTCTGTTGTTGGTTGTTTGTCGACTGATTTGGTCGGTTTAGCATAAAAACGGCCAATAGACCAAGAAGGACGAGGTTTAGGACAAGCAGAAGTAGTTTCAATTTTTTTCTTTTAACTTGACTTGTTTTTTTCTTTTGAGAAGTCATTGTATCCCCTTTCAAATAGGTCAAGCTATTATTCTAACAAAAATAGGGTGAAAATGCACAGAATTTTCAGTAAAAAAGAATACTTGTCTCCTTAAATGGCAGAAATATTCTGTCAATTACGATAGAAATATGGTACAATTAAAAAAATGTATGTTTTTAAGGAGAGATCATAAATGTCTATTAAAATTGGATTGCTTGGCTTTGGTACAGTAGCTAGCGGTATTCCTTTTCTCTTGAAGGAAAATGGTGAAAAGGTTTTTGCAGCTTCACGTGACCAACTTGAAATTGCCAAAGTTTTGGTTAAAGATGACGAGGAAAAAGATCGTCTTATCGCTGCCGGAAACGACTACAATTTTGTCACAAATGTTGACGAAATCCTTAACGATGAAGAGATTCAAATCGTTGTAGAATTGATGGGACGTATCGAGCCAGCTCGTACCTTCATCACAAAAGCGCTTGAAGCAGGTAAAAACGTTGTCTCTGCCAATAAGGACTTGATTGCTACTCATGGAAAAGAGTTAATTGCTCTTGCTCAAGATAAGGGTGTGGCTTTCTACTATGAAGCTGCTGTTGCAGGTGGTATTCCAATTTTGCGTACTTTGGCTAACTCTTTGACATCTGACAAGGTGACTCGTATCCTTGGTGTGCTTAACGGTACATCTAACTTTATGATGACTAAGATGGTTGATGAAGGTTGGTCATATGAGGACGCCCTCAAGACTGCTCAAGAACTTGGTTATGCTGAAAGTGATCCAACCAACGACGTTGAAGGGTATGACGCCGCTTATAAAGCTGTTATCCTTAGCCAATTTGGTTTTGGTGCTACAATTGATTTTGACGACGTTTCTCACAAAGGCATTACGAACATCTCTACAGACGATGTGGCTGTTGCTCAAGAATTGGGTTATGTTATCAAATTGGTTGGTGATGTGCGTGAAGTAGAATCAGGTATCTCAGCAGAAGTATCACCAACATTCTTGCCAAAAAATCACCCACTTGCTAGCGTCAACGATGTTATGAATGCAGTCTTTGTTGAATCTATCGGTATCGGTGAATCTATGTATTACGGTCCAGGTGCTGGTCAAAAACCAACAGCAACATCTGTTTTGGCAGACATTATCCGTATTGCTCGTCGTCTTTCAGATGGCAATGTGGGTAAACCATTTAATGAGTTCCATCGTGACTTGCCATTGGCTAATCCAGCAGATGTTAAGAGCAATTACTACTTTGCCCTTGATACGCCAGACGAAAAAGGTAAAATCCTTCACTTGTCTGAAATCTTCAACTCAGAAGATATTTCATTTGAACAAGTCTTGCAACAAAAAGCAAATGGCACAACAGCTCGTATCGTTGTGATTACACATGCTATGTCTAAGACACAACTCAAAGCTGTTACTGAAAAACTTGAAGCAGCAGAAGATTTCACAGTTGTCAATACATTGAAAGTTTTGTCTAACTAATTGATAAGCCCATACTGGTGCGTATAAGAAAGGTATTCAAGGAGAAAAGTCGCTAATAGCTTTCCTCCTTTTGGTGTGTTATTATGAAAATTACTGTTCCAGCAACATCTGCCAATATTGGTCCAGGTTTTGATTCTGTGGGTGTTGCCGTCTCTAAATATTTGACAATTGAGGTGCTTGAACCAGCAGATGTATGGTTTATTGAACATGATTTGGGAGATATTCCTTCAGATGAAAATAACCTCCTCATTTCAACTGCCTTGCAAGTTAAGTCTGATTTGCAGCCCCATAAATTGGTGATGACATCAGATATTCCCTTGGCGCGTGGGCTTGGTTCTTCTAGCTCAGTTATTGTCGCAGGGATTGAGTTAGCCAATCAATTGGCAGATTTGAAGCTCTCAGATGACGATAAACTTGATATTGCAACCAAGATTGAAGGTCACCCAGACAATGTTGCCCCAGCTATCTTTGGCAATCTCGTTGTAGCCTCTTATGTGGATGAACATGTTAATAGCATCGTTACAGAGTTTCCAGAGTGTGCCTTTGTCGCCTTTATTCCGAGCTATGAACTTAAGACATCTGAATCACGTGGCGCTCTTCCAAGTGATTTGTCTTACAAAGATGCTGTAGCTGCATCATCTATTGCCAACGTTGCCATTGCGGCTCTTTTTTCAGGGGATTTGGTTAAAGCGGGACGTGCCATTCAAGGAGACATGTTCCACGAACGCTACCGTCAAAAATTGGTTAAAGAATTTGCGACTATTAAGGAATTGTCAGGTCAATACGGTGCTTATGCGACCTATCTTTCAGGCGCTGGCCCAACAGTTATGACCTTGACACCAAATGATCAAGCTGAGGCTCTAAAAACGGCTATCGATGGTCTTGGTTTAGATGGTGAAACCCTCATCCTATCTGTGGATAAAGGAGGTGTTGTCGTTGACTAGAAAAAATCAAGGGCTACTCTTTGGTCTAGCCACCTATATTCAATGGGGATTTCTATCCCTTTTTTGGAAGCTTTTAGCAGGTGTTTCGGCTTACAACACCTTCTCATGGCGGATTGTTTTTACAGTGGTGACTATGCTGACTTACGCCCTAGTCGCTAAGCAAAATACACGTTTCAAAAAGGAGCTTGTAGAACTTTGGCAAGATAAGAAAGCCTTGCTTCGTATGCTACTTGCTAGTTTTTTCATAGCAGCTAACTGGTTGATTTATATCTATGCTGTGGGTCATGGTCAAGCGACGCAGGCTAGCCTGGGCTATTACATTTTGCCTATTGTTTCTATCCTGTTTGCCCTCATTTTTCTTCGTGAGTCATTGAGTAGGACCATGTGGGCAGCGGTAGTATTGGCCTTTATAGGAGTACTGGTTCTTATTGCCAATACAGGAAAACTTCCCATGGTTTCATTGGGGTTAGCTCTGAGCTTTGGTTTCTATAGTCTAATCAAAAAAGGGATTAGGATTTCCAGTGACGTAGCCATGCTAGTAGAAAGTGGCTTGCTACTACCTTTTGTAGCTATCTATCTCGTTTTCTTTTCTCCAGAATCATTTTCTTCCTATTCGAGCATGGAAATGTTTCTCCTAGCCATATCCGGTGTGGTGACGGCCGTTCCATTGCTTTGCTTCTCAGAGGCAGTCAAAAGGGCACCGCTTAACCTTATTGGTTTCATCCAGTATCTTAGTCCTACGATTCAACTTCTCGTAGCCATCCTCATTTTTGGTGAGAAGGTCAGCTTTGGAGAATTGAAAGGCTTCTTCTTTATCTGGATGGCCATACTAGTCTTTGTAACTGGCCAAATAGTAACATTTCGTAGAAGTTCCTGATAGCTATCGGGAACTTTTTATAATTCCGATCTAAAAATGAGCCAAGTTTATCTGACAATTTTAGAACTTTAAGATATAATAGTAGTATTAGATTAAAATAGAGGAGAATTTTATGCGAAAAATGAAAAAGCTAGTGAGGTATCTGCTTCTGCTCGCTATTCCAGTTGCCATCGCTGCAGCCTTGTTTGTTTTTAACGGCTCAGGTTATCGCTTGTCAGAACAAGATGCTGCAGACATTGCTTACAAAAATGCAGGTGTCAAAACTTCTGAGATATCTCAATCAACAGTCTCAAAATCACGTTCTGGATTTCATGGAAATTATGAGATTAGTTTCACAACGTCAGACAATCATTTTGAGTATACGATTGACGGTCTGTCAGGGTCTATTTTGAAATATAAGAGTGACCATTCAATGTCTAAAGATGTTGACGGTGCTCAAAAAGGTGGAGAGCCTAAAGACGAGACTCAATCTAGCGAAAGTAAGGACGAGACGGCAGTGTCCAAAGAAACTGCACAAACGACAGCTCTTAATCATGCTGGCCTAGATGAAGGCTCTGTAACAAACTTGAAAACGGAGTTGAAGACCGAAGGAGACGGTAAAGTCTACAATATCAGTTTTGATTATGCTGCTAGTGGACTACGTTATAAATACGCGGTAAATGCTGATTCAGGAGCTATTGTAGTCTATACGACAGAGTATCTCACAGAAGCTACTGCAGCTGCGCAATAGATCCGTAGATAGTGGGAAAGTTCTCCTTATTTATTAAGGAGAAGCCTTGCAATTTCTCTGAAATGTTGTAAACTTAAAGTGAAAACGATAACAGCAATTTTAGAGAGTACCGTAGAATAAAGGAAAATTTGACCATGAAAGAATTCCAAGCATTTAAAGATACGCTTAGCAATAAGACTCTCAAAGACATTTACGAAGAAAGTAAATTGGAAGTCCAAAATGAAACAACCGAAGGTACGGAAGCCTTCTCAGTTGCCTTGGCAACCCAAATGGCTATAAATCTACTTGAAAGCTATGAAAAATGGCTCAAAGAAGAAAGAGCTAAGGAAGAAAATTAAGATGAGATCCTTATCGACAGACAGGACTTTTCTAATGAGAATAAAATGAGGAAATGGATTCATCTTTTAAGGTAAAATCGGTAGTCTAACTTATTTGCAAATTCAGGTCCCCACAATTTCATTTGTCTTGAGATTAAAAATGTGATAGAATAAGACTATTCAGAGGTGCTTTGAAGCCCATTTGTCACAGGAAGCGGTGGTACTGAGAAATCCGCACAAATGTCAAAGCTGGTTGCTGATGGTCAAATTGAATAAAGAGAGGTGTGAGTGGTTGCCACTCAAAACTGGGTGGTACCGCGGATACATATTCGTCCCTGTCATGTTTATGACAGGGGTTTTTTATAGCTTTTAAAGAACCAAGACCGAAGGTCGCAGGTGAATTTAAAGATATTGGTGCAGACGGAGCGAAAGCGAGGTCAACATTGCTATCAAAGGAGGTTGTCATGAAGCAATCTTTTGAGACTAGTAAATTGTATTATGGTTTTCCTATTTTTATCTTGGGTTATCAGGATCAGACCTATGGTTATAATGTGACGACCTGTAGTTCTTCCTACAGTTTAGGAGATTGGCTTGTCTTCGGAGTAGGTAGCAAGGAAAATGCAGCAGACCAGATTAAACATTATCAGAAGTTCACTGTGAATATTCCTGATGAAAGTTTCATACTTCAGCTGGAGCAGGCTGGATTTATTAGTCACCGTGAAAAGATTGCTGAACTCTGCTTAGATTTCCGACCTTCTAAACTGACACAAGCACCTATCTTGGATGCCTGCCCAGTCGTTCTGGATTGTAAGGTCGACAGAATTATTGAGGAAGATGGTACCTGCCATATCTTTGCTAAGATTTTAGATCGCCTTGCTGATTCTGATTTGCTAGATGGCAGGGGCCCTTTTAAAAATGACCGCTTTGCACCGACTTACTTTATGGGTGATGGTCATAAGCGTGTCTATCGCTATCTGGATAACCGAGTTGAACCCATGGGAAGCTTCATCAAGAAAGCGAGGAAGAAAGATGACAAGAGCAGTATTACCACCTGATTGAATTGAGACGGAGCGTCTCGTTTTACGAGTCCGCAAAGTGGCAGATGCTGCGGATATCTATGCCTACGCTAGTTTGCCAGAAGTCAGTCCCCTATCCAGCAGGATTTCAACCTGTCCATACCTTGGAAGATGAGATTTATTATCTAGAGCATATCCTTCCTGAGCGTAATCGAAAAGACAATCTCTTAGCAGACTATGGCATTGTGGTTAAAGGGACCGATACAGTTATTGGCTCTGTTGATTTCAATCATCGCCACGACGATGATGTGCTGGAGATTGGCTATACTTTGCACCCAGACTATTGGGGTCAAGGTTATGTGTCCAGAAGCCGTGCGTGCTTTGATTGACCTAACTTTTAAGGAGTTGGGCCTTCACAAGATTGAACTGACCTGTTTGGGGACAATGTCCAAAGTCAACGAGTCGCAGAGAAGCTTGGTTTCACTCATGAAGCTTGCATAAGGGATCGCAAAGATGCTCAGGGCAACCGTTGTGACAGTCTGATATATGGATTGCTGAGGAGTGAATGGGAAGTCCAAGACCAACATTAAAAATAGAAATAACTAGAAAGGACACACACATGTCTAAAGAACTTTCACCTAAATACAATCCAGCTGAGGTTGAGGCTGGTCGTTACCAAAAATGGCTTGATGAAGATGTTTTCAAGCCTTCAGGCGATAAAAAGGCTAAGCCTTATTCCATCGTCATTCCACCACCAAACGTAACCGGAAAACTTCACTTGGGTCACGCTTGGGATACAACTTTGCAGGATATCATTATCCGTCAAAAACGTATGCAAGGTTTTGATACGCTTTGGCTTCCTGGTATGGACCACGCTGGAATTGCCACTCAAGCTAAGGTTGAAGCTCGTTTGGCCGAAAGTGGCATTTCTCGATATGACCTTGGTCGTGAAAAATTCCTTGATAAAGTCTGGGAGTGGAAAGACGAGTATGCGGCAACTATCAAGGAACAATGGGGTAAGATGGGCCTCTCTGTAGACTACTCTCGTGAGCGTTTCACCCTTGACGAGGGGTTGTCAAAAGCCGTTCGCAAGGTCTTTGTAGAGCTTTACAAAAAAGGTTGGATTTACCGTGGTGAGTTTATCATCAACTGGGATCCAAAAGCCCGCACAGCCCTTTCTGATATTGAGGTCATTCACAAGGATGTGGAAGGTGCCTTCTACCACATGAACTACATGTTAGAAGACGGTTCACGTGCCCTGGAAGTGGCAACAACTCGTCCTGAAACCATGTTTGGGGATACTGCCGTAGCTGTTAACCCAAATGATGATCGTTATAAAGACTTGATTGGTAAAAATGTTATCTTGCCAATTTTGAACAAGCCAATCCCAATCGTTGGCGATGAACACGCAGACCCTGAATTTGGTACTGGTGTGGTTAAAATCACTCCTGCTCATGACCCTAACGACTTCTTAGTTGGTCAACGCCATAACTTGCCACAAGTCAATGTCATGAATGATGATGGCACCATGAATGAATTGGCTGGCGAATTCAACGGTATGGACCGCTTTGAAGCACGTAAGGCCGTTGTTAAGAAATTGGAAGAAATCGGTGCCCTTGTCGAAATCGAAAAGATGACTCACTCAGTTGGTCACTCAGAACGTACAGGTGTGCCTGTTGAACCACGTTTGTCTACACAATGGTTCGTTAAGATGGACCAACTGGCTAAAAATGCCATCGCTAACCAAGACACAGACGATAAGGTTGATTTCTATCCACCTCGTTTCAATGATACCTTCCTTCAATGGATGGAAAATGTCCACGACTGGGTTATCTCTCGTCAGCTTTGGTGGGGTCACCAAATCCCTGCTTGGTATAATACTGAAGGTGAAATATACGTTGGCGAAGAAGCACCAGAAGGTGACGGCTGGAAACAAGACGAAGATGTCTTGGATACTTGGTTCAGTTCTGCCCTCTGGCCATTCTCAACTATGGGCTGGCCTGATGTCGACTCAGAAGACTTCAAGCGTTACTTCCCAACCTCAACACTTGTCACTGGTTATGACATCATCTTCTTCTGGGTGTCTCGTATGATCTTTCAATCATTGGAATTCACAGGTCGCCAACCATTTAAGAATGTCCTTATCCACGGTCTTATCCGTGACGAGCAAGGACGTAAGATGTCTAAGTCCCTTGGTAACGGTATTGACCCAATGGATGTTATCGAAAAATACGGTGCTGATGCCCTTCGTTGGTTCCTTTCAAACGGTTCTGCACCAGGTCAAGACGTGCGCTTCTCCTACGAGAAAATGGATGCTTCTTGGAACTTCATTAACAAGATTTGGAACATCTCTCGTTACATCCTTATGAACAATGAAGGGTTGACCTTGGATGTGGCGCGTGAAAATGTAGCTAAAGTGGCTGCTGGTCAAGCAGGTAATGTCACAGACCGTTGGATTCTCCACAATCTCAACGAAACTATCGGAAAAGTTACTGAAAACTTTGACAAGTTTGAATTCGGTGTGGCTGGACACATCCTTTACAACTTTATCTGGGATGAGTTTGCGGACTGGTATGTTGAGTTGACTAAGGAAGTGCTTTACAGCGATAACGAGGACGAGAAAGTTATCACTCGTTCTGTCCTACTTTACACTTTGGACCAAATCTTGCGTCTCCTTCACCCAATCATGCCATTCGTGACAGAGGAAATCTTTGGTCAAATCTCAGAAGGCTCTATCGTCACAGCTGAATACCCAGTGGTTCGTCCAGAATTTGAAAATGAAGAAGCGGCAGCTGGCGTTGAGGCCCTTAAAGACGTGATTCGATCAGTTCGTAACTCACGTGCAGAAGTTAACGTAGCGCCAAGCAAGCCGATCACCATCTTGATTAAGACTAGCGACAGCAAGCTCGATGCCTTCTTTAATGACAACATCAATTACATCAAACGCTTCACAAATCCAGAACACTTGGAAATTGCAGCAGATGTCGAAGTACCTGACTTGGTTATGTCAAGCATCATCACAGGCGCAGAAATTTACTTGCCACTCGCAGACCTTCTCAACGTCGAAGAAGAGTTGGCTCGTCTTGAAAAAGAATTGGCCAAATGGCAAAAAGAACTTGACATGGTTGGTAAGAAACTCTCTAACGAGCGCTTCGTAGCCAATGCCAAACCAGAAGTCGTCCAAAAAGAACGCGACAAACAAAAAGATTACCAAGCTAAATACGATGCGATAGTAGTGCGTATTGATGAGATGAAGAAATTGGTGAAATAGAACAAAGAGACACGGTGAAATGCCGTGTCTTTTATTGAAAGTAAACGCTTATACAAAAAGAATGAAAATGTTAGGAAAAGTCAGTGAAAATGTCCAAAAAACCGTCAATTCGTTGACTTTAGTGGAAAATAGGACTAAAATAGCATGGTAAAAATAATTAAAAGGAGAATTCTACTATGAATTTAACTATCTTAGGCCTCGGTTTGGCCGTTATGGGTGCATCTATTGGTGAGGGTATCCTCGTTGCCAATATCGCTAAGGCTGCAGCTCGCCAACCTGAGATGTTTAGTAAACTTCAAACATTGATGTTTACTGGTGTTGCCTTCATCGAAGGTACTTTCTTCGTATTGTTTGCCCTTAGCTACATTGTCTAATAGACAAATAAAAAAGATGGAGGAGGGATGAGCAGTGGAAACTACAAGTAATCCAACCGTCTCATTATTTGGGATTGATTTTGACTTGACGATCCTTGCCATGTCTCTCTTGACAGTAATTATCGTTTTTGGAGTGGTTTTTTGGTCAAGTCGTGATATGACCATTAAACCAAAGGGAAAACAAAATGTACTCGAGTTCATCTATGAATTTGTGAACAATACCATTTCTCAAAGTCTTGGAAAATTCACAAAAAATTATAGTTTGCTCTTGTTTGTAATTTTCACCTTTGTGTTTACAGCAAACAACTTAGGTTTGCTTGTATCTGTTAAAAGTGAGCATTACAATTTTTGGTCTTCTCCAACATCGAATTTCGGTGTTACTATCACTCTTTCTTTGATTATTACCCTCGTTAGTCATATTGAGGGGATTCGTAAAAAAGGGTTTAAAGGCTATCTCAAAGGTTACCTTTCACCATACCCAGCTATGCTCCCAATGAACATTTTGGAACAATTTACCAACCTTGCATCATTGGCCTTGCGTTTGTTTGGTAACATTTATTCTGGTGAGGTACTAATTGACTTGATTCTTCAATTAGTGAAATGGTCTGTTTTTGCAGCACCTATGTCCTTTGCTTTGAACCTTGTCTGGGTTGCCTTTTCAGCTTTTATTGGGTTCATTCAAGCCTATGTCTTTATTATCCTAAGTTCTAACTACATTGGTGATAAAGTCAACGAAGAATAATTAAGAAAGGGAGAAATGAAATGTCATTACTGATTAATAGTACGACACTTGGTAATATCATTATTACGCTCGGCTCAGTTTTTCTCTTGTATTACCTCATTCGTAAATTCGCATGGGATCAAATTACAGGAATCTTTGTCGCTCGTGAAAAGAAAATTGCCACAGATATTGATAGTGCTGAAAATGCTCGTCAAGAAGCAGAAATCTTGGTACAAAAACGTCAAGAGGAGTTAGCTGCCGCTCGCACAGAAGCAACTCAGATTATTGATGAGGCCAAGAAAACTGGTAAAACTAAAGAGTCAAAAATCATTGCAGAAGCATATGATGAAGCTAAACGCTTGAAAGAGAAAGCAAATCAAGATATCGCCCAAAGCTGGGTGGAAGCACTTGCTGGCGTTAAAGGTGAGGTTGCTGACTTGACTGTCCTTTTGGCAGAAAAAGTCATGAAACAAAACCTTGATGCAAAAGCGCAATCTGACTTGATTGATAGCTATCTTGATCAATTAGGAGATGCTTAATGGATAAGAAAACACAAGCTCTTGTTGAGCAGTATGCCAGAAGTCTGGTAGAAGTCGCTTTTGAACAAGACGCCGTGTCAACAATCCAAGAAGAAGTAAGGCAAATCCTAACAGTTTTTGCTGAAACAAATCTAAAAACCTTCTTGTCTCAAGTAAATGTGACAAGCGAGGCTAAGAAAGAAAGTTTAAGTTTCTTTCAAGAGTCTTGTTCAGTATACATGAACAATTTTCTTGAGGTAATTTCACTCAATGACCGAGCTAACATTCTTTATGATGTCTTGAAATTGGTCCTTGAGCTCTTTGATCAAGAAGACAACACTTACGATGTCACTGTGACATCAGCAAGTCCCTTGTCTGAAGAACAAAAAACTAGACTTTTGACGATAGTTTCACAAAAATTTGAGATTAAGACACGTCGTTTAGTAGAAAAAATTGATGAGGAACTCATTGGAGGATTCGTCATCAAAGCAAAGAATAAGTTTGTTGACACGTCAATTCGTAGTCAATTACAAGCATTTAAAATGAATTTGAAATAGAAAGTGGTGTGACTTTTGGCAATTAATGCACAAGAAATTAGCGCTTTAATTAAAAAGCAAATTGAAAACTTCCAGCCAAATTTTGACGTCACAGAAACTGGTGTAGTCACTTATATCGGTGATGGTATTGCCCGTGCTCGTGGACTTGATAATGCCATGAGTGGAGAACTTCTCGAATTTTCAAATGGTGTCTTCGGTATGGCTCAAAACCTTGAGTCTAATGACGTTGGTATCATTATTCTTGGAGATTTTTATACAATTCGTGAAGGTGATGAGGTTAAACGTACTGGTAAAATCATGGAAGTGCCAGTAGGTGAAGCTCTTATTGGTCGTGTCGTAAACCCACTTGGTCAACCAATTGATGGTCTTGGAGATATCAAGACAACTGCAACTCGTCCAGTTGAAGCACCTGCACCAGGCGTTATGCAACGTAAATCAGTTTCTGAACCACTCCAAACTGGTCTTAAAGCGGTTGATGCTTTGGTTCCAATTGGACGTGGTCAACGTGAGTTAATCATCGGTGACCGTCAAACAGGTAAAACATCTGTTGCGATTGATGCAATTTTGAACCAAAAAGGACAAGATGTGATTTGTATCTATGTTGCTATTGGTCAAAAAGAATCAACTGTTCGTACACAAGTTGAATCACTTCGTAAACATGGTGCTCTTGATTACACAATCGTTGTGACTGCCTCAGCATCACAACCATCACCATTGCTTTACATCGCGCCTTACGCTGGTGTTGCAATGGCTGAAGAGTTCATGTATAACGGAAAACATGTCTTGATTGTTTATGATGATTTGTCTAAGCAAGCCGTGGCTTACCGTGAACTTTCATTGCTTCTCCGTCGTCCACCAGGTCGTGAAGCCTACCCAGGGGATGTATTCTATCTCCACTCACGTCTTTTGGAACGTTCAGCTAAGCTTTCAGATGATCTTGGTGGTGGTTCAATTACTGCCTTGCCAATCATCCAAACACAAGCAGGAGATATCTCAGCTTATATCGCGACAAACGTTATTTCTATCACAGATGGACAAATCTTCTTGCAAGAAAATCTTTTCAACTCAGGTATTCGTCCTGCGATTGATGCTGGTTCTTCAGTATCACGTGTTGGTGGTTCAGCACAAATCAAAGCAATGAAGAAAGTTGCTGGTACCCTTCGTCTTGACTTGGCTTCTTACCGTGAACTTGAAGCCTTTACACAATTCGGTTCTGATTTGGATGCCGCAACACAAGCTAAACTTAATCGTGGACGTCGTACAGTTGAAGTGCTTAAACAACCACTTCATAAACCACTTCCGGTTGAAAAACAAGTTCTTATTCTTTACGCTTTGACACATGGCTTCTTGGACAGTGTTCCGGTTGATCAAATCTTGGATTTTGAAGAAGCCCTCTATGACTACTTTGATAGCCATCATGAGGATATCTTTGAAACAATCCGTTCAACTAAGGATCTTCCTGAAGAAGCTGTGCTTAATGAAGCTATCCAAGCTTTCAAAGATCAATCGGAATACAAATAGAGATAGGGAGGACAGCATATGGCAGGCTCTCTAAGAGAAATCAAAGCAAAAATTGCTTCAATTAAGCAAACGAGTCATATTACAGGAGCCATGCAAATGGTTTCTGCTTCTAAATTGACACGTTCTGAGCAGGCTGCTAAAGATTTCCAAATCTATGCCTCAAAAATTAGACAGATCACAACAGATCTTCTACATTCAGAATTGGTTAATGGTTCTTCAAATCCGATGTTGGATGCACGTCCAGTTCGTAAGTCAGGGTATATTGTCATTACTTCAGATAAGGGATTAGTTGGAGGATATAATTCAACCATTCTTAAAGCTGTCTTGGATATGATTAAACGTGACCATGATTCTGAAGATGAATATGCTATCATCTCTATTGGTGGAACAGGTTCAGATTTCTTCAAAGCTCGTAACATGAATGTTGCTTTTGAACTTCGTGGCCTTGAAGATCAACCTAGTTTCGATCAAGTCGGGAAAATCATTTCTAAAGCTGTAGGAATGTATCAAAATGAGCTTTTTGATGAACTTTATGTGTGTTACAATCATCATATTAATAGTTTGTCTCGTGAAGTTCGTGTTGAAAAAATGCTTCCAATTGCTGATTTTGATCCTAATGAATCTGAAGGCCATGTATTGACCAAGTTTGAATTGGAACCAGATCGTGATACTATTTTGGATCAACTCTTGCCACAATATGCTGAGAGTCTTATCTACGGTGCTATCGTAGATGCCAAAACAGCTGAGCATGCTGCTGGTATGACCGCAATGCAGACTGCCACTGATAATGCTAAGAAAATAATTAACGATTTAACAATTCAATACAACCGTGCACGTCAAGCAGCCATTACTCAGGAAATCACTGAGATTGTTGGCGGTGCTAGTGCACTTGAATAGCTAGAGATTTGTCTTGATTTGACATACAATAAAAAGGGATGATTGTCATCCAGAAAACTATCATAAGGAGAAAACAATGAGCTCAGGCAAAATTGCTCAGGTTGTTGGTCCTGTTGTAGACGTAGCGTTTGCAACTGGCGATAAACTTCCTGAGATTAACAATGCATTGGTCGTTTACACTGATGAAGAAAAGTCTAGACGTATCGTGCTCGAAGTAGCTCTTGAACTTGGAGAAGGTGTGGTTCGTACCATTGCCATGGAATCTACTGATGGATTGACTCGTGGGCTAGAAGTTCTGGACACAGGTCGTCCAATCAGTGTTCCTGTTGGTAAAGAAACTCTTGGACGTGTCTTTAACGTGCTTGGAGATACCATTGACATGGAAGCACCTTTTGCAGATGATGCAGAGCGTGAACCAATTCATAAAAAAGCACCTACCTTCGATGAATTGTCAACAAGTACTGAAATCCTTGAAACAGGGATTAAAGTTATCGACTTGCTTGCCCCTTATCTTAAAGGTGGTAAAGTCGGACTTTTCGGTGGTGCCGGTGTTGGTAAGACTGTTCTTATTCAAGAGCTGATTCACAACATTGCTCAAGAACACGGTGGCATTTCCGTGTTTACGGGTGTTGGGGAACGTTCACGTGAAGGTAATGACCTTTACTGGGAAATGAAGGAATCTGGCGTTATCGAAAAAACAGCCATGGTCTTTGGTCAAATGAATGAACCACCTGGAGCACGTATGCGTGTTGCCCTTACTGGTTTGACTATCGCTGAATATTTCCGTGATGTTGAAGGACAAGACGTGCTTCTCTTCATTGATAACATCTTCCGTTTCACTCAAGCAGGTTCTGAAGTATCAGCCCTTCTTGGTCGTATGCCATCAGCCGTTGGTTATCAACCTACATTGGCAACTGAAATGGGTCAATTGCAAGAACGTATCACATCAACTAAAAAAGGTTCTGTTACCTCAATCCAAGCTATCTATGTCCCGGCCGATGACTACACTGACCCAGCGCCAGCAACAGCATTCGCTCACTTGGATTCAACAACTAACCTTGAACGTAAGTTGACACAAATGGGTATTTATCCAGCTGTTGACCCATTGGCATCAAGCTCACGTGCCCTTTCACCTGAAATTGTTGGTGAAGAACACTATGCTGTTGCGACTGAAGTTCAACGAGTACTTCAACGATACCGTGAATTGCAAGATATTATCGCTATCCTTGGTATGGATGAATTGTCGGACGAAGATAAAACATTGGTTGGACGTGCTCGTCGTATCCAATTCTTCTTGTCACAAAACTTCAATGTTGCTGAACAGTTTACAGGTCAACCAGGTTCTTATGTTCCAGTTGCTGAAACTGTTCGTGGCTTTAAAGAAATCCTTGAAGGTAAATATGACAATCTTCCTGAAGATGCCTTTCGTAGCGTAGGGCCAATTGAGGATGTAGTAGCTAAAGCTAAAGCTATGGGCTACTAATGAGGTGAAGATATGGCACAAATGACCGTACAAGTGGTAACTCCAGATGGTCTTAAATATGACCACCATGCCAGCTTTATCCACGCGGTTACTAAAGATGGTCAAATTGGTATTTTGCCAGGCCATATTAACTTGATTGCTCCACTTGAAGTGGATGAGCTCAAGGTTCGTCGTGTGGATGACGAGAGTCACGTCGATTGGATTGCCGTAAACGGTGGTATCATCGAAGTTAAAGATGATTTCATTACTATCATTGCCAATTCAGCAGAACGTGATCGCGACATTGACGTTTCTCGTGCCGAACGTGCCAAGCAACGTGCCGAACGTGTCTTGGAAGAAGAAACAAAACGTGTCTTGGAAGAAGCAACAAAATCTGATCGTAATGATGATGTTCAACGTGCTCAGATTGCTCTCCGTCGAGCACTTAATCGTATCAATGTCGGTACAAAAATAAGATAAAAAAAACGGGACCTAAGTCTCTCGTTTTTTTATTTATCCTTAAAGAAAATATGAGAACTAGCAATATTACCACAGAAAGCTAGTTTACAAATTAATTTGAGTATAAAAGATTAAATAAAAGTTTTAAAAATGAAAACGGTTAATTTAGATTTTACTTTAGTTTAAGATATCAAAGTGTTATAATATAGGCTGTTAGCTTTATGTTTTTTATGAAATGTAGGGTAACGTAATAGAAAGTATGAGTTTTTTAGACATGAAAATTGAAAAGAAACATCTTTTGGACTATACCATCTTGATACCTTATTTAATTTTATCAGTGGTTGGTTTGATTGTGGTTTATTCAACAACGAGTGCTCGTTTAGTAACTTTTGGAGCCAATCCTTTCGCATCAGTTATGAACCAAGGTGCCTTCTGGCTAGTATCCTTATTATTTATCTTTTTTATTTATCGATTGAAATTGAATTTCCTTAGAAAAGATAAGGTCTTAGGAGCTGTAATAATTGTCGAAATTATACTTTTGGTTGTTGCGAAATTTTTCACTAAAGAAATTAATGGAGCGAATGGATGGATTGTACTTGGTCCCTTATCTTTCCAACCAGCGGAATATCTTAAGGTTATTGTTGTTTGGTATTTGGCGCACACCTTCTCAAAACAACAGTCTGCTATAGAACATTATGACTATCAGGCTTTAACTAAAAATAGGTGGATACCGAGGACTAAAGAAGAATTTAATGACTGGCGTTACTATTTGCTGGTAATGATTGGCTTAGTTGCCATCCAACCAGACTTGGGAAATGCGGCTATCATCGTATTGACAACGGTTGTCATGTTTTCAATTTCTGGTGTTGGTTATCGCTGGTTCACGGCACTGTTTGCTGGTATTGTAGGGCTGTCGTCTGCTTTTCTTGGATTGATTGCTTTGGTTGGAGTACAAAACATGGCTAAGGTACCTGTCTTTGGATATGTTGCCAAGCGTTTTGCAGCTTATTTTAATCCTTTTAAGGATTTAACAGATTCAGGACTTCAGTTATCTCATTCTTACTATGCTATGAGTAATGGGGGGTGGTTTGGTCTTGGTCTTGGAAATTCGATTGAGAAAACCGGTTATCTCCCAGAAGCAACGACAGACTTTGTGTTTTCAATTGTTATTGAAGAATTAGGTCTCATTGGAGCAGGTTTGATTCTTGCCCTTCTCTTTTTCCTTATTCTTCGTATTATGATTGTAGGAGTAAAAGCTAGAAATCCATTTAACTCTATGATGGCACTTGGTGTGGGGGCTCTCATGCTTATGCAAGTTTTTGTTAATATCGGTGGAATCTCAGGTTTGATTCCATCGACAGGGGTTACCTTCCCTTTCCTTTCACAAGGTGGTAACTCTCTTCTGGTAACTTCCGTTGGTATTGCTTTTGTCTTGAACATTGCTGCTAATGAAAAACGAGATAATATTGTTCAGGCTATTGAGGAAGGGTTGTCTCAGACTCAAGAACTTGAAAATCAAAATGAAAAAATTGTACCTTTGAGAAGAAGTCGTTAGCATACGACTTCTTTTTGTCATTTGGAGTGTAGTCATGGTTTGGATAGAATGAAAATATTATAAAAATAGTAGAAAGAGTATTATTGAAAGAAATATTTGTGATTACTATAAAGAAAAACTGAAAACTATATAAAATACTTGCAATTCTATGACATTTTGATAGAATAGTAGAGTAAAGTTAGACTGTATTGCCTACTGTCTATCTATAAAATATATTTTATTGGAGGCTTTTCCTAAATGGCAAAAGAAAAATACGATCGTAGTAAACCACACGTTAACATTGGTACAATCGGACACGTTGACCACGGTAAAACTACTTTGACAGCTGCAATCACAACTGTATTGGCTCGTCGTCTTCCTAGCGCAGTTAACACACCAAAAGACTACGCTTCAATCGACGCTGCTCCAGAAGAACGTGAACGCGGTATCACAATCAACACTGCACACGTTGAATACGAAACTGAAAAACGTCACTACGCTCACATCGATGCGCCAGGACACGCGGACTACGTTAAAAACATGATCACTGGTGCCGCTCAAATGGACGGTGCGATCCTTGTAGTTGCATCTACTGACGGACCAATGCCACAAACTCGTGAGCACATCCTTCTTTCACGTCAGGTTGGTGTTAAACACCTTATCGTCTTCATGAACAAAGTTGACTTGGTTGACGATGAAGAATTGCTTGAATTAGTTGAAATGGAAATCCGTGACCTTCTTTCAGAATACGATTTCCCAGGTGATGACATTCCAGTTATCCAAGGTTCAGCTCTTAAAGCTCTTGAAGGTGATTCTAAATATGAAGACATCATCATGGACTTGATGAATACTGTTGACGAATATATTCCAGAACCAGAACGCGACACTGACAAACCATTGTTGCTTCCGGTCGAAGATGTATTCTCAATCACTGGTCGTGGTACTGTTGCATCAGGACGTATTGACCGTGGTGTTGTTCGTGTTAATGACGAAGTTGAAATTGTTGGTCTTAAAGAAGAAAGCCAAAAAGCAGTTGTTACTGGTGTAGAAATGTTCCGTAAACAACTTGATGAAGGTATTGCCGGTGATAACGTCGGTGTCCTTCTTCGTGGTATCCAACGTGATGAAATCGAACGTGGTCAAGTATTGGCTGCGCCTGGTTCAATCAAGCCACACACTAAATTCAAAGGTGAAGTTTACATCCTTACTAAAGAAGAAGGTGGACGTCACACTCCATTCTTCAATAACTACCGTCCACAGTTCTACTTCCGTACAACTGACGTAACAGGTTCAATCGAACTTCCTGCAGGTACTGAAATGGTTATGCCTGGTGATAACGTGACTATCGACGTTGAGTTGATCCACCCAATTGCCGTTGAAAAAGGTACAACATTCTCTATCCGTGAAGGTGGACGTACTGTTGGTTCAGGTATCGTAACTGAAATCGAAGCTTAATTAATATTAAGTTCCCAATACAATTATTAGTCAGACAATAATTGAGAGAGTCGAGTTTACTCGGCTCTTTTTGGTCTTTAAATATCTGAGAGTCTTCTTTGTTTGCATTTAGTTGACTAAAGTTAGCTTTTATAGAGAACAATCTTAATAAAGCAAGTCGAGTTTTCGGAATTTTCCTAAAAACCTAGTAATAGTAAGGGATTTGTGATAAAATAAACAAGTAAATAAAAAAAGAAGAGGTATGTGAAATGTCACGTAAACCATTTATCGCTGGTAACTGGAAAATGAACAAAAATCCAGAAGAAGCAAAAGCATTTGTTGAAGCTGTAGCGTCAAAATTGCCTTCAGCTGACCTTGTTGAAGCTGGTATTGCGGTTCCTGCAGTTGATTTGACAACTGTTATTGCTGCTGCTAAAGGTTCAAACCTTAAAGTTGCTGCACAAAACACTTACTTTGAAAATTCAGGTGCTTTCACTGGTGAAACTAGCCCACAAGTTTTGAAAGAAATCGGTACTGACTATGTTGTTATCGGTCACTCAGAACGTCGTGACTACTTCCACGAAACCGATGAAGACATCAACAAAAAAGCTAAGGCAATCTTTGCTAACGGTATGATTCCAATCATCTGTTGTGGTGAATCCCTTGAAACTTACGAAGCTGGTAAAGCAGCAGAATTCGTAGGTGCTCAAGTTTCAGCTGCTTTAGCTGGATTGACTCCTGAGCAAGTAGCTTCATCAGTTATTGCGTACGAACCAATCTGGGCTATCGGTACCGGTAAATCAGCTTCACAAGACGATGCACAAAAAATGTGTAAAGTTGTGCGTGATGTTGTGGCAGCTGACTTCGGTCAAGAAGTCGCTGACAAAGTACGTGTTCTATACGGTGGTTCAGTTAAACCTGAAAACGTTGCTGAATACATGGCTTGTCCAGATGTTGACGGAGCTCTTGTAGGTGGTGCATCACTTGAACCTGAAAGTTTCTTGGCATTGCTTGACTTCGTTAAATAATGAATAAAAAGTTCGAGAACTGTTCTCGAACTTTTCTGTTTGTAAACATATGTCTAAAAAACTAAACCTAATAAGATAAATATGTGGTTTATATAAATAGAGTTTTGAAACGTTTTGTGGTTTTGATGACATGCTAAGATGTACACTCTTTTACCATAGGCTATATGCTTTCTGAGATTGTTCATTTAGCCTAAAATTTGATAAAATAGAAGGTGAATAAACAACAAAGGAAATATCATGTCTAAAGGGTTACTAATCTCAATCGAAGGACCAGATGGGGCTGGAAAAACTTCAGTTTTGAAGGTGCTTTTGCCACGTTTAAGAGAGGTTTATCCAGCTCAGGTCATAACGACACGTGAGCCGGGTGGCGTGGCTATTGCAGAGCAAATCCGTGAAGTTATTCTGGATATAGATAATACGGCTATGGATGCTAAAACAGAACTTTTGCTCTATATTGCTGCTCGTCGCCAACATTTGGTTGAAAAAGTTTTACCAGAACTTGAAAATGGCAATATGGTTATCATGGATCGCTTTATTGATTCCTCGGTAGCCTATCAAGGAGCAGGCCGAGGGCTTGATCAAGATGAAGTTGCTTGGTTAAATAATTATGCGACGGATGGTCATAAACCTGATTTGACCTTGTTGTTTGATGTGGATTCTGAAACTGGTTTAGCTCGTATTGCGGCAAACGGTGAGCGAGAAGTCAATCGTTTGGATTTAGAAAAAATTGATATGCACCAACGTGTACGTCAAGGATACTTAGATTTAGCTGAAGCTGAGCCAGAACGTATTAAGAGAATCGACGCCTCGCAAACTTTGGAAGAAGTTGTAGAGGATACCTGGGAAATTATTAAAAGTTATTTATAAGGAGCAAGATGAAGTTATCTGAATGTCAAAGAAAACTTTTTGAAGAGTTTTCACAAATTATCAGAGAAAATCGTTTGAGTCATGCTTATTTATTCTCGGGTGATTTTGGAAGTCTCGACATGGCTATTTGGCTAGCGCAGAGTCGCTTTTGCCTGACTCCTGAGGATGGTCTTCCTTGTAGCCACTGTCGTCCGTGTCGTTTGATTGCACAGGGAGATTTTTCAGATGTTAAATTGGTTGAACCGCAAGGGCAGATTATAAAAACAGATATTATTCGTCAACTGACAAGAGAGTTTAGCCAATCGAGTTTCGAGGGCCACGCTCAAGTGTTTATCATTCGTGATGCGGATAAAATGCATGTTAATGCGGCCAATAGTCTCTTGAAGTTTATCGAAGAACCTCAGAGTCAGATTTATATTTTTCTGTTAACAGCTGATGATAGTCGTATCTTGCCTACGATAAAAAGTCGAGTGCAACTCTTTTATTTTCCTAAGAACAAGGCCTATTTAGAAGACTTACTCCAGAGAGAAGGTTTGTTGCTGACACAGGCCAAAGTTTTAGCGGATTTTGCTAAGGATGAAACGCAAGCTTTGAGTTTGTCTAAAGATAAAAAGGTTCTTGATGTCATCGATATAGTGGAGCGTTTTGAACAATCCTTGCTGGCTAATCACGACCTTCTTTATTTGGATGTTGCAAAGTTGGCCGTCCAGTGTAGTGAAAAATCGGAACAAGAGATGGTATGGGCTTTTTTAACTTATCAATTGGGAAAGGAGATACAAAATCCACAAGCACGACGATGGTTAGATTTAGTTTTTAAGGCACGTGAAATGTGGCTTGCTAATGTCAGCTTTCAAAATGCGATGGAGTATTTGGTATTATCATGACATAAGTCATTGGAATCAAATTTGAAGAAAATGGAGCGGTAGAATACGTTGTTCCTGATAAAAATTACACCAAAGGTGACTTTGTAGTCGTTTTGGAGAAAAAAGATAAGCGTCTAGCCCAGGTTGTTATGGAAAATACTGTTTTTCCAGAGGTTAGTTTACCCGTGGATTTGAATAGGGTCGAAGGCTTGGCTAGTGAGAGAGATTTCGCTAGATATGATGAAAATCTTTTAAAGGCTGAACAGAGTATGAGAGTAGTGGCTGATTTAATTGCTCAAAATCAGCTAGATATGAAAGTGGTGGACATAGTCTTTCCTCTAAATAGCTCTTATGTGCTTATCAGTTTCGTGGCTGAAAAGCGGGTAGATTTTCGTCAATTGCTCGAGGATTTGGCGGCTTATTTTAAGACGCGAATTGAGTTACGTCAAATTTCCAGTCGTGAGGAATCAAAAATTTATGGTGGTTTAGGTCCTTGTGGACGTGCACTGTGTTGTTCTAGTTTTTTGGGCGAATTCCCACCGGTATCGATTAAGATGGCTAAAAATCAAAGTTTATCCTTGAATTCTGGTAAGATGAACGGTGTCTGTGGACGTCTCATGTGTTGTCTCAGTTATGAAGATGATTTTTACCGAGACAGTAAGGCTAGTTATCCTGACTTGGGTGAAGAGATTGAGACCAAGGAAGGTAGAGGTCAAGTCATTGCTATTGATGTGATTGCAGGGACTGTTAAAGTTATGTTTGAAAAAGGGGGAGCTCCCCTAACTTATGGAGTGGAGGAAGTTCAGCTAAATGGAAAAGCGTGAATTGTATGATAAATTCGAAGAATTATCACAAAATTTGATGTCAATGTTGGCAGAGGTAGAAGCGATTAAGGCGAACTTCTCAGGGATTTTCGAGGAAAATACGGCTCTCAAGTTGGAGAACGACAAGTTACGTGAGCACTTGAGTCAAGTGGTTCAAGAGGAGACAGGGACTAAAATGTCTCATGGCAAGGTGAACCTCGAGGCTATTTATGATGATGGATTCCACATTTGTCCAGATTTTTATGGTCAACGTCGTGATAATAATGAAGCTTGTGGATTCTGTGCAGAATTGTTGTACGGAGATTAAGCATGCAGGTTCAAAAGAGTTTTAAGGGACAATCTAACTACGGTACCCTTTATTTGGTTCCCACACCTATTGGGAATTTGCAGGATATGACTTTTCGCAGTGTGCAAATCTTGAAAGAGGTGGATCTTATTTGTGCGGAGGACACGCGTAATACGGGTCTCTTGCTCAAACATTTTGAAATTGAAACCAAGCAGTATTCTTTTCATGAGCACAATGCTTACGAGAAAATTCCAGATTTACTGGAACGTTTGAAGTCAGGCCTTTCTTTGGCTCAGGTTTCTGATGCGGGTATGCCTTCTATTTCGGATCCTGGTCATGATCTGGTCAAAGCCGCCATTGCTGAGGATATTCCTGTAGTAGCCCTACCTGGCGCATCAGCTGGTATTACTGCTTTGATTGCTAGTGGTCTAGCGCCTCAACCTCATATTTTTTATGGTTTCCTCCCCCGTAAAAAAGGTCAGCAGATTGATTTTTTCAAGGAAAAGCTGTCTTATCCTGAGACACAGATTTTTTATGAGTCGCCTTATCGTGTGGCAGATACCCTTGAAAATATGCATGAGATCTATGGCAATCGCCAAGTGACACTAGTTAGAGAACTGACCAAGCTTTACGAAGAGTACCAACGAGGAACTATTTTAGAAATTTTAGATTATATTGCTAGTAATCCACTCAAGGGTGAATGTTTACTGATTGTAGCTGGGGCTTCTGAAAATGATAGGGAAGGATATCTAACATCAGATGTTGCTCCAATCGAGGCTGTTGAAGGTTTAATTGCTTCTGGCATGAAGCCTAATCAGGCTATAAAAACCATTGCTAAAGAACGGAAAATAAATAGACAAGAGCTTTATAACCTTTTTCATGGAGTGTAAGAAGCTCTTTTTTTATGGTAACATAAGATGTTAGAAAATAAAAAATTATCAAAAAATTCCATAAATAAGCTTGTGGGATTTTTTTTGTGTGATATTATTTAACATAAAAATAATTTCTTTTGATTGGAGTGGTTTTATGGATACAGGTAGTACTGCCTTTATATTGATATGTTCAGCCATGGTGTGCTTGATGACACCAGCTTTGGCCTTCTTCTATGGTGGTCTGGGGCGTCGAAAAAATGTCATTAATACCATGATGATGTCTGTTCTTCCCTTAGCAATTGCCTCTCTCTTGTGGGTTGTTGCTGGTTATTCACTTTCTTTTGGTGGTCAAGGCTATTTCTTTGGGAATATTAGTCATCTCTTTTTACATGGAGTCTCTGAAACGACTTCAAGTCGTGGTCTAGCTATTACTGATCTCTTATTTTCGGCTTTTCAGATGATGTTTTCCATTATCTGTGTGGCGATTTTGACAGGTTCAGTAGTAGGACGTATGCGCTTTACTCCTTTAGCTATTTTCATAGTCTTTTGGTTACTTTTGGTCTATTATCCTTTTGCACATATGGTATGGGGAGACGGAATTCTTGTCAAGTGGGGGACGATTGACTTTGCGGGTGGTGATGTGGTCCACATTACTTCAGGTGTTTCGGCTTTGGTTTTGGCAATTGTTGTTGGAAAACGTCGTGACTATGGGATTTTAGAGCACCGTCCTCATAATGTTCCTTTTGTTCTGTTGGGAGCGAGTCTTCTGTGGTTTGGTTGGTTTGGTTTTAATGCAGGTTCTGCCCTAGCGCCCAATGGATTAGCAGTTCATGCTCTTGTGACTACGCATTTTTCTGCAGCAGCTGCCATGTTTTCGTGGCTAGCTCTTGAAAAATATGTGACAGGTCATCCAACTTTGGTCGGTGCTTCGACCGGTTTAGTAGCCGGGCTTGTTGCCATCACGCCTGGGGCTGGCTTCGTTTCCATCTGGAGTTCCATTCTAATAGGAGCCATGGTTAGTCCGGTTTGTTTCTATGCCATTTCTGTCTTGAAAAAACGCACTAACTATGATGATGCTTTGGATGTTTTTGGTTGCCATGGTGTCGGAGGAATCTTTGGTGGTTTGTGTACAGCTGTTTTTACAACACCAAATCTAGCCCTAGATAAGGCTAATTTTGGGCTTATCTATGGAAATGCTCGTTTGTTTGTAGTGACAGTTCTAGCCATTGTTTTCACAGTTACTTGGTCGGGGCTGGTAACCTATGGTATCATAAAAGTAATTGGCCACTATATACCTTTGCGTGTCAGTGACCGTGATGAGGCTATTGGTCTTGATGACTGTGAACACAAGGAAACAGCCTACCCAACCTTTATGGGTATGGATTCGTAGGAGGATACTGATGAAAAAAATCGAAGCGATTATTCGTTCGGATAAATTGGAAGATTTGAAAAATACCTTGACTGGTAGTGGTTTGACTAAGGGAATGACTGTGAGTCAGGTCTTGGGTCATGGGACCCAACGTGGCTTTGCGGAGTTTGTCCGTGGTCAACGGATTGTTCCGACCTTATTGGCTAAGGTTAAGGTGGAAATAGTAGTCAAGGATCTGGCAGTTGATGAGGTTGTGGATACTATCCGTAGCGCTGTGGCGACAGGCGAAGTCGGTGATGGGAAGATTTTTATTGTTCCTATTGATGATGTCATTCGTATTCGTACTGGCGAACGGGGCGGAGACGCTATTTAATGTCATATTGAATTAGGGCTTAAACCAGTTGGTTTGTGTCTTTTTTAGTGAATTTTGATATACTTACAGGAGTTAGTATGATTGAGGGGGTGACTGATTGCCGAAAGGAAAAAAGAAAACTAAGTCGAAAGCTAGACCTAAGAAATCTAAAAAGAAAAAGAAGTCTGTCTTGCTTTTTCCTAAATTTTTCCAAAAGTGGAGTCTGATTTTTATTGGCCTATTTTCTTTATTGGGCCTCTTAGCTAGTTTAAATTTTCCAAGATTGACTATGGAAAAAAATATGACGCCTACGGATGAGACGACGGTTGCTTTTATTGCTGAGATTGGTGAGACGTCGCGCTATTTGGCAGCTAGAAATGATCTTTATGCATCTGTCATGATAGCTCAGGCTATTCTAGAATCTGACTCTGGACAATCACAATTAAGTCAAAAGCCACTTTACAATTTCTTTGGAATTAAAGGAGAATACAATGGTCAAAGTGTAACCTTACCGACCTGGGAGGATGATGGTAAGGGAAATCCCTACCATATCGATGCTGCCTTTCGTTCCTATGGTTCTGTGGAAAATTCTCTACAGGACTATGTGGAGTTTCTTGAGGGTAGCTACTATGTCGGAGTACACCGCTCCAAAACGAGAAGTTACAAAGATGCGACTGCAGCCCTAACAGGTGTTTATGCCACCGACACGACCTATGGTGATAAGTTGAACAGCATCATTGAACAATATCAGTTAACTATTTATGACACATATTAGGGTTAAGAAGGATAAGAAAAATATGAACCAGAACCAAGTGAAACTCATTGCAATTGACATGGACGGGACCCTCTTAAATAGCCAAAAAGAGATACCTGAAGAGAACATCAAGGCTATTCAAGAGGCGACTGCAGCAGGTATTAAAATCGTACTATGTACAGGTCGCCCACGTTCAGGCATTGTTCCCCATTTTGAAAAATTGGGTCTTAGTGAAGAAGAGTACATTATCATGAACAATGGTTGTTCAACTTATGAAACTAAAAATTGGACCTTGCTTGAATCTGAAAGTTTATCTCGCTCTGAAATGGAAGAACTCTTGCAGGCTTGTGAAGATTTCCCAGGGGTGGCTCTAACCTTTACTGGTGAAAAAAGTTATTATGTTGTGGGTAATGAGGTACCTGAGCTAGTAGCTTATGATGCTGGGACTGTTTTTACAGAAGCGAAAGCTAGGAGTTTGGAAGAAATCTTTGAGGAAGGGCAAGTGATTTTCCAAGCTATGTATATGGCTGAATCTGAACCTTTGGACGCCTTCCAAAATGCTGTGCAAGATAGACTTGATCAGAGCTATAGCACAGTTCGTAGTCAAGAATATATTTTTGAAGTCATGCCACAGGGGGCAACTAAGGCTAGCGGGCTTAAACATTTAGCTGAAAAGCTTGACATTAACCGGGATCAAATCATGGCTTTGGGTGATGCTGCCAATGACCTTGAAATGCTACAGTTTGTAGGTCAAAGTGTTGCCATGGGAAATGCTAGTGATGACATCAAGTCTTTGAGTAAATATGTGACCTTGACAAATGATCAGGCAGGTGTAGCCTACGCCATTCGCACCTGGGCTTTATAAGAAAAAGACCTTTAGCTTTTAATTGCTAAAGGTCTTTCGATTTCGGATAATGGCAATGAGAGTGGTTAGTGTAATGGTGATATCTATGATGGCAGCGGGGTAAGCCTTAATGATCAAATCGTAAATTAGCCAGAGTAACATATTCTCAATAATGACCCAACGAAGCTACTGGAGGTTTCGTGTGATAGCAATTGATAGACTATAAGAGACTGAAGAGATGATTGGCAAATAGCCAATAACCCCAAGTTGATTGAGATAAGGATCCTACGATGGTTCGAAGAATAATGAGGATGGACAAAATAGTCTTGGTCATTTTCTTTTTGATCATCAAACGATTTCTGATGATGGAAATACTAATGGTTAAGGCACTGGTATAGCCACCCAATAAGAGGTTAGCAGCGGCAGTGAAAATGTAGTCGGTAATTTGCCAGACGGGCATCTTATTTTTGATTTTGTAAAAGAGGATATGGCAACACAGAGGGTTCCAATGGCTGAGAGTACTTGTGCTAGAAGGTAAGATTGTCATGATGCAACTTCCATTTTTTCCTTTCTTATATCACAAGAAAGAAGGATTTATTTCGATGATATCTATCCGTTAACTAAAATTATTCCTGGTGAGGATGAAGTTAACAAGTACGAAGCGCTTTACTTGAATCGTTTGCTTATCACATAAGCGCCATCCATTGCCCTTGGTAATGCTAAGAAAGAGTTGGTTCACTTAGCATCATATGCCATTCAATCTTTGGAGGATTCATACGCTTTCTTTGATAAAGGTGATGAGAAATACTTTGACAAGGTAGAGAAGTATGAAACAGCTGTTAACAGTATTGATGAAGAGTTAACAACTTACTTGATTGAAATCTCTAACGAATTTCTTAGTGTTTATGAAAACGAAATTTTGGTAAGTGTTTTAGATTCTGTTCGTGACTTGGAGCGTATTGGTGACCTGGCAGTTGCGAGTGCCAACCTTTCACAACATATTCATAATAAAGGAATTGAATTCTATGGGACTGCTAAGGCTGAGCTTGGGGATGTTTATAATCGCACGCACCGTATTGATCTTGATAGTATTCGTGTTGTTGTGGATGATGACAAAGTGCTTGCAGGTCAAGTTATCCTTCGTCATGAAGAGTTGAAAAAACTTGAAAAACAATTGCGTATGATTTCATACCAAACGTCTTAATAATGGTGAATGTACTGCGCAGGCAGGTATCAACTATGTTGATTACCTCTCATATTACACACGTATCGCAGACTATGCCATCAACCTTGTTGAAAAGGTTACAGAAGGTGTGATTTAATATCGAAAGTCGAGAACTTTTCTCGGCTTTTCTGATATAATGAAGGCGTATTGAGAACATAGAAAATTGATGAGAGGTAGTCCTATGACTTATTATATTTCAGCCAAACGTTTTTATTTTGATCATAAGGTCAAAGAAGGTGGCTACTTGGCGGTCACAGATGGTCGTTTTGGTAAGTGGACAGAAAATGTACCAGAGGGTGCAGAAGTGCTAGATTACAGTGATTATCAGATTGCTCCTGGCCTTGTGGACACTCACATTCATGGCTTTGCGGGGTACGATGTTATGGATAATTCTGAGGAAAGTCTTCTAGGCATGAGTCAAGCCTTGCTTTCAGCAGGTGTGACTTCTTTCTTACCGACAGTATTGACAGCGCCATTTGAAGAGCTAAAAGCTATCTGTCAGACAACAGCAGAGACGGCTGGTAAGGAGCCTGGTGCTAAAATCCAGGGACTCTTCTTTGAAGGACCGTATTTCACTGAGACCTATAGGGGAGCGCAAAATCCTAAATACATGGGCAACCCAAGTATCGAACAGTTGCAAGCCTGGCAAGAAGCGGCTCAAGGAAAGTTAATCAAATTAGCCCTGGCTCCCGAGCGTGAAGGAGTGGCTGACTTTATTAAAGAAGCGACTAAACAAGGTGTAACGATTGCTTTAGGACACTCCAATGCTACTTATGAAGAAGCCATGGCAGCAGTGGAAGCTGGTGCTTCAGTCTGGGTTCACGTCTACAATGGAATGCGTGGCTTTAGTCACCGTGAGCCTGGTATGGTTGGTGCAGCCTTTGATACTCCTGAGACGATTGGTGAACTGATTGCGGATGGTCATCACGTGGTTCCTGCAGCTTGTAAGGTACTCATCAAGCAAAAAACGCCTCAAGGAGTTACCCTTATTACAGATTGTATGTCAGCGGGAGGTTGTCCTGATGGTGACTATATGCTAGGTGAGCTCCCTGTTATTGTGAAAAATGGTACCGCTCGTCTTAAGAAAGGTGGTAACCTAGCTGGCTCTATCCTACAACTCAAAGACGGTGTCAAACATGTGGTTGATTGGGGACTCGTGACGGTTGCTCAAGCCTTACAAATGGCAACTAGTATTCCTGCTAAATCGGTTGGACTAGAAAATATTTGTGGCAGCCTTAAAGCTGGTCTCCCAGCCGATTTCATCGTCTTAGATGATTCCTTGGAGTTACAAGCAACCTATATTGATGGGTGTAAAGGTTGGGAGAAGTAATACTATAAGCAGTGCTTTCTTATTTAAGTACTTTTTTTGTTTTTTACAGAATTATAACAGTAAAGGTGTAAAATGGAAATAGCTTTTATTTTATAGGAGGTAATATGTCAAAACGTATTTGGAGCATTGCCCTGGCTTATATCGGTGTAATGATTGGTGCAGGAGTATCTTCTGGACAGGACCTCTTGCAGTATTTTGTCAGTTTTGGAGTCTGGGGGTTGATAGGTGTTATTGTCCTTGGCGTTCTACATGTTGGTTTTGGCCGTTTGATGATTTCTCTAGGAAGTTATTACCGTTCTGATGACCATTCAGTCGTTCTGGCTGAGATTAGCCATCCCGTTATTTATCGTATTCTGTATTCTGGACATTGCTCTGATTATCACATGCTTTCTTTTTGGTTTTATTATGACGGCAGGTGCAGGGGCTAATTTAAATCAGCAGTTTGGTATGCCGATTTGGGTAGGCGTCTTCCTCTGTACAGCCTTGACTATCTTTGTTAGTTTATTAGATTTCAAGAAAATCATCGGTGTTATTGGAGTCTTTACCCCTCTGATTTTGATTATGATTGCCATGATTTTCGTGACCAATGTTTCTGGGGCGTAACTGGGATTTTGTAGAGATGAATAAGGTGTCTCAAACCATTCAATCACCCTTCCCAAGCGTTTGGATGTCTGTGATCAATTATTTTTCTGTTTGTGTCATGTCGGCTATAGCGATGGCCTTTGTTATGGGAGGCTCTATTTTCAAAATTGATGAAGCTGAAAAGAGCGGAGCATGGGGAGGCTTCATGGTTGGTGTGATTTTCTTCATCACGACCTTGATTCTCTTTGCTAACAGTGATAAAACTGCTAGATCGGATGTTCCTATGTTGGCTATTGCTAAGGAAGTGAACCCTATCTTTGCGACAACTCTACGCCTTTGTGATTTTTGGTTTGATTTTCAATACCGTCTTTAGTCTTTACTATGCCCTTGGAAAACGCTTCTCAGCGGGGAGTGATAAACGATACAAGTTCTTTGTGGCTGCCTTTGCCCTGGCTGGTTTTGCTATATCCTTTATGGGTTTCCGTCAACTGGTGGCAGTTATGTATCCCATTATTGGTTATCTGGGGTTGTTGATGTTGGTTGTCCTAGTTGTAGCTAGCTACCGCAAAAAAGGCGGAATTCGCAAGGAAAAAGAAATTCGAAATCATCTTTTAGGTATTGTCGAGAAAGCTTATGATTCTGAACAAGATTTAACATCTCAGGATAAGGAAAAGGCAAAACAACTTCGAGAAGCTTCGATTATTGATAATGATATTCTCCATGAAGATACCCATGCACATGTCCGTCAGGAAATGGGACTTGGTAAGAAGGGTTAGAATTTTATTTTACAAGTTTCTCTATTTTTGCTATAATACTGATAAGAAAGAAGAGCTTATGGCGTTTTTCTAGCGAGCTTGGGATAGTGAAAGCCAAGTAGAACAAAGTAGGCAATGGCGCTTTCTCTCAGCGAAGAGCTGAGTACAAACAGATAAAATGAAGTAATAAATTAGGGTGGAACCGCGTTTCTGACGCCCCTAGGTCGAACGACTTAGGAGCAGAGACATGGTTCTTTTTGCATCCTGAGTCTCAAAGATAAAGGAGTAAATCATGTCTAAAAAATTGACTTTCCAGGAGATCATCCTTACTTTGCAACAATACTGGAATGACCAGGGTTGTATGCTCATGCAGGCTTATGATAATGAAAAGGGTGCGGGTACGATGAGTCCCTACACCTTCCTTCGTGCCATTGGTCCGGAACCATGGAATGCGGCTTATGTTGAGCCATCTCGTCGTCCAGCAGACGGTCGCTACGGGGAAAACCCAAATCGTCTCTACCAACACCACCAATTCCAAGTGGTCATGAAACCATCACCATCAAACATTCAAGAACTTTATTTGGAGTCATTGGAAAAATTGGGCATCAACCCATTGGAACACGATGTTCGTTTCGTTGAAGACAACTGGGAAAACCCATCAACTGGTTCAGCTGGTCTTGGTTGGGAAGTTTGGCTTGACGGTATGGAAATTACTCAGTTTACCTACTTCCAACAAGTTGGTGGCTTGGCAACTGGACCTGTTACCGCTGAGGTCACATATGGATTGGAACGTTTGGCTTCTTACATCCAAGAAGTAGACTCTGTTTACGATATTGAGTGGGCTCCAGGTGTTAAATACGGAGAAATCTTCCTTCAACCAGAATATGAGCACTCAAAATATAGCTTTGAAGTCTCAGACCAAGATATGCTTCTTGAAAACTTTGAAAAATTTGAAAAAGAAGCAGGACGTGCTTTGGAATTGGGTCTTGTTCACCCAGCCTACGACTACGTATTGAAATGTTCACACACTTTTAACTTGCTTGATGCTCGTGGTGCTGTTTCTGTTACAGAACGTGCTGGCTATATCGCTCGCATCCGTAACTTGGCGCGTGTTGTAGCCAAGACCTTCGTTGCAGAACGTAAAAAACTTGGTTACCCACTTCTCGACGAAGCCACACGCAAAAAACTCCTCGCAGAAGAGGAAGAATAAAGAGAGTTACAGGAAAGGAAAAGGGCGAACAGAGTGAGCCCATATGGTACCCAGAGGCAAGTCAAAGGCTTGCTAAAGGGATAGAGGTGCCGCCGTACTGCCTGGTGGAGATTTTTGAAACCTCAAGTTCAAAATCAGTTGATTAAATCCACTTTGATGAGACTGTTGGAAATCTATGGCAAGTAGACATAGGATTTCCCTACAGCCCCTCACAAAGTTGGTTAGCAACGTCCCCAGTATCTTAAGGTGCCTATCAAAAAGAAGAAGATGTAAAGGAAAAAACATGACAAAAAACTTATTAGTAGAACTAGGACTTGAAGAGTTGCCAGCCTACGTAGTCACACCAAGTGAAAAACAACTGGGTGAGAAAATGGCAGCTTTCTTGGGTGAAAATCGCCTTTCATATGAAAGCATTCAAACCTTCTCAACACCTCGCCGTTTAGCAGTTCGTGTACTTGGTTTGGCTGATCAACAAACCGATTTGACAGAAGATTTTAAAGGACCTTCTAAGAAAATTGCCTTGGATGCTGATGGAAACTTCTCAAAAGCTGCCCAAGGATTTGTTCGTGGGAAAGGCTTGACGGTTGACGATATTGAATTCCGTGAAGTCAAAGGGGAAGAATATGTCTATGTGACGAAACATGAAGCTGGAAAATCTGCCAAAGAAGTATTGGCTGGTATCCCAGAAGTACTTGCTTCATTGACCTTCCCCGTCAGCATGCACTGGGCTAACAACAGCTTTGAATATATTCGCCCTGTTCACACATTGATCGTTCTTTTGGGGGATGAAGCCCTTGAATTAGACTTTTTGGGTATTAAGTCAGGTCGTGTTAGTCGTGGGCACCGTTTCCTCGGGCACGAAGTGGAAATCACCAATGCGGATTCTTATGAAGAAGACCTTCGTACCGTTTACGTGATTGCAGATAGTAAAGAGCGTGAAAACATGATTCGTGAGCAAATCAAAGCTATCGAAGCAGAACAAGGTGTTCAAGTCCAAATCGAGGAAGGTCTTTTGAACGAAGTTTTGAACTTGGTCGAATACCCAACTACCTTCATGGGAGGTTTTGATACTAAATATTTGGACGTTCCAGAAGACGTTTTGGTGACATCAATGGAGACCCATCAACGTTACTTTGTGGTGCGTGATCTTGATGGTAGGCTTAAACCAAACTTTATCTCAGTTCGTAATGGGAACGCTGAGCACTTGGAAAATGTCGTTCGAGGAAATGAGAAAGTCTTGGTGGCGCGTCTCGAAGATGGTGAATTCTTCTGGCGTGAAGACCAAAAACTCAAGATTGAAGATCTCGTTGCTAAATTAGCAAACGTCACTTTCCATGAAAAGATTGGCTCTCTTTCAGAACATATGGCACGTGCTGGTGTCATTGCGGCTTCATTGGCTGAGAAAGCAGGTTTGACTGCTGAGGAAAAGGCAGCAGTAGCGCGTGCAGCAGAAATCTACAAATTTGATCTCTTGACTGGTATGGTTGGTGAGTTTGATGAGCTTCAAGGGATTATGGGGGAAAAATATGCTCTCCTTGCTGGTGAAGATGAGGCAGTAGCGACAGCTATCCGTGAGCACTACCTTCCTGATTCAGCAGACGGAGCCCTTCCTGAAACGAAAGTTGGTGCTATCCTTGCCCTTGCGGATAAATTGGATACCCTCCTTTCCTTCTTCTCAGTCGGTTTGATTCCATCAGGTTCCAATGACCCTTATGCGCTTCGCCGTGCAACACAAGGGATTGTTCGTATCTTGGATGCCTTTGGTTGGCACATTCCTATGGATGAGTTGATTGACAGTCTTTACGGACTTTCATTTGATAGTCTCTCATATGACAATCAAGCAGAAGTTATTAGATTTATCAAGGCCCGTGTGGATAAGATGATGGGTAGCACACCAAAAGATATCAAAGAAGCTGTTCTTTCTGGTTCAAACTTTGTAGTAGCAGATATGCTTGAAGCAGCTGAAGCTCTTTCAGAAGCTGCTAAGACGGATGGTTACAAGGCAGCTGTTGAGTCACTCTCTCGTGCCTTCAACTTGGCAGAAAAAGCAGATACTTCAGTAGCAGTCGATGCTAGTCTCTTTGAAAATGATCAAGAAAAAGCCTTGGCTCAAGTAGCAGAAAGTCTTGAATTGACAGGTTCAGCTAGCGACAAATTGGCTCAACTCTTTGTTCTTAGCCCAGTCATTGATGCTTTCTTTGACAATACGATGGTTATGGCAGATGATGTGGCTGTTAAAAATAACCGTTTGGCTCTTCTTTCTGCTCTTGTGGCTAAAGCTAAAACTGTTGCAGCCTTTAACCAATTGAATACAAAATAGAGGTAAGAGTAAATGGATTCTAAAAAAATAGCTCGAATCAATGAGCTTGCAAAAAAGAAAAAAATAGAAGGCTTGACACCAGAAGAAGCAGTAGAGCAAGCAAAGCTTCGTGAGGAATATATTGCGGGTTATCGTCGTGCTGTTCGTCACCACATTGAAGGAATCAAAATTGTGGATGAAGAAGGAAATGATGTGACACCCGAAAAACTACGTCAAGTCCAACGTGAAAAAGGTCTACATGGGCGTAGCCTAGATGATCCTGAATCATAATAATTTAAAAATAGGGGCTTGAATTTAGTCCGAGCTCCTATTTTTTAAATTAAAATATTCTGAATTATATACACAATATTGACCAATTGTTTCAAAAATGGTACAATATAAGTTATATTAAAAATAGCTGGGCTCTCTGAGTCGTATTAAATAGAATTGGAGTGAAAAAAATGTCACAAAAGCAACATCATAACGACGACGATAACCAGACTAAAAATGGTATGGTACGAGGTCTTCAAAACAGACACGTTCAGCTGATTGCCATCGCTGGTACAATCGGTACAGGTCTCTTTCTTGGGGCAGGGCGTTCCATTTCCCTAACAGGACCTTCAATCATCCTAGTTTATATGCTGACAGGTGTCCTCATGTACCTCATGATGCGAGCTATCGGTGAGATGCTCTACATGGATCCGGATCAACATACCTTTATTAACTTTATTACGAAATACCTTGGTAAAGGCTGGGGATTTTTCTCAGGGTGGTCTTACTGGGTATCGTTGGTATTTCTTGGTATGGCAGAAATTACAGCCGTTGCGAACTATGTGCAGTTTTGGTTTCCAAGTTGGCCTGCCTGGCAAATTCAGATTGTCTTCCTATTTATCTTGAGTTCGGTAAATTTGATTGCGGTTAAGATTTTCGGGGAAGTTGAGTTTTGGTTTGGGATGATCAAGATTATCACCATTCTTGCCTTGATAGCTACAGGGATCTTTATGGTAGCAACTAACTTTGAAACGCCAGCTGGACATGCGAGCCTTATTAACATTACACAAGGCTTTCAAATGTTTCCTAAAGGTTGGGTAAGCTTTGCCATGGCCTTCCAGATGGTTTTCTTTGCCTACCAAGCTATTGAGTTTGTAGGAATTACAACATCTGAGACAGCAAATCCTCGTAAGGTGTTGCCAAAGGCAATCAAGGAAATTCCGGTTCGTATTGCAATCTTCTATGTGGGAGCGCTCATTGCCATTATGGCTATCTTTCCGTGGCAGAAGCTCCCAGTTAATGAGTCACCGTTTGTAATGGTCTTCCAAATGGCTGGCATCAAGTGGGCAGCAGCTCTCATTAACTTTGTTGTCTTGACAGCAGCAGCCTCATCTTTGAACTCAACACTTTATTCAACTGGTCGTCACCTTTTTCAAATCGCTAAGGAAACACCAAACAGCAAGGTTATGAAATCTTTGAAGCTTGATACCTTGGCACGTAATGGTATTCCTTCTCATGCCATCATTGTATCAGCTATTGTGGTATGTATCTCAGCCTTTATCAATGTCTTACCTGGTGTGTCTGATGCCTTTGCTTTGATTACCGCATCGTCATCAGGTGTTTACATTGCTATCTACATCTTGACCATGCTTGCTCATCTCAAGTACCGTAAATCTCAAGAATTTATGGCAGATGGCTTCCTTATGCCAGCCTATAAAATTCTTAATCCTTTGACTATTGCATTTTTTGTCTTCGTCTTTGTTTGCCTCTTCTTGCAAAAGTCAACTGTTGTTGGAGCTATTGGATCAGTGATCTGGATTGTGGTATTTGGTATCTATAGTAACTTAAAATATAGTAAATAAACCAACCTAACTCACCTTTCTGGTGAGTTTTTTATTGCAAAAAAAGGACACAAGGTGTCCTGGTTATAAATTATGAAATGCTTTCTTGGTTTCCATGTTGAAGAAAACCACCTAAGAGGCTTTTGCTGCGGTGAAAAATAGCAGGCTTGTGATTGTTGTGTGCACGCCCATTTATATCTAGTTTGGCCCATTCAAGTGCTTGATAAGCATTTCGATCTGATACTGTAGAAGTACCAATGTAGCTGTAGATACCTGCCTGAGAAAGAATAAAGCCTTGAAGTTGGCGAATGTGTTCGTCGTTAAGTGCTTCTGAAAAATATATCTTAACAGTCTTATAAGTTAAGGATTGAACAGACTCAACGATAGGCGACTCTGCTAAGAGATGTAGCAATGCTTGATGTTTAGTAAAGTACTTATCATAGTCCATTGGAAGAATAATAGTATGGGCAATCCAATCCTCTAAATTAGCTCTAACTTTTTCACTAAGTCCTTTAGCTGTAATATTGAGGGTATCTATGGTGAAAGGAAGCTGGTCGATGTGAGCAGTGTTAGAACCATATGCCTTTCTGAAAAGCGGTGTACTTGATAGAATTTGTCCAGTAGGTGAAATAATCGCCAAGGCGGTTTCCTTGGTTTGGTAACCAAGTTCCTGACATTCCATGCTAGCGTAAGTGTCTTTAAATTCAATAATTGCTCTTGTTTTCATCGTATAACTCTCTTTCTGTTAGTTTATAAACTAACAATAGTTTATCACGACTTAAAGTATTGGTCAAGATTTTACATCCAAAAACAAAAAATAATTTTGTAAGGGTTTTCAAATTATTTTAACTCTGATATTATAGAACCATAGCAAAAGGATTGTTACTGGTCAGCAGGCAAAACCTAGATAAATACGAAAAACTAATGGGAGTAGTGCATACTCAACCCAATTGGTTCTTGGTATTTATTTAGTTTTTTTGTTGAAAAAGCCTCAAAGCAACTAAAATCCTAGAAAAAAAGGAGCCCTTATGGCTAAATATACTAAATTATCTGAGGACATTCTCAAACACGTTGATGGTAAAAAAATATCAATAGCTTGAAACACTGTGTGACACGTTTGCGCTTTGATTTGAAAGATGAGTCTAAAGCAGATGATAACTATCTTAAGAATCGTGATGGTGTCGTTACTGTTGTGAAGGCATGAGGTCAATATCAGATGGTTATCGGTAACCATGTCCCTGATGTTTATGCGGAAATTCTTCAAGTTGGCGGTCTTCCAGCAGGTGGTAGTCTGGATCTTGATGAAGGTGATGCACCAAAGGGAAATCTCTTTGACCGCTTTGTATCTCTAGTCTCAAGTATTTTCCAACCTTTCCTTGGGCCTTTGGCTGCAGCAGGGATTATCAAAGGTATAGTTGCTATCATGACAGCATGTGGCTTGTCAGCTACAACGAGTCCTATGTATGTTATCTTGAATGCGGCAGGAGATAGTGTCTTCCAATTCTTGCCAATCTTGATTGCATTAACATCTGCCCGTCGTTTCAAGGTTAATGGGTTTACAGCTTTTGCGATTGCAGGAGCACTTGTTTATCCTGATCTTGCTACACTAGTCACACTGCTCTTCAAAAGGCTGATCAAGGGCATGTTCTAGGAGTAATTCCTTTTGCACTTCCTGCAGGAGGTTACCTTTCAACTGTGATGCCTTCTATCTTAGCAATTTGGGTGGCTTCATACATTCAAAAATTCTTTACCAAGATGACACCAGATGTGATTAAAGTCTTCGTAGTACCTCTTTTTACATTACTCATTACCGTTCCATTAACATTCTTGGTGGTGGGACCAGTTGCCAATACTTTGTCTGATGGATTGACAAATCTTTTCCAAGCAATCATGAACTTCAATCCGATTGTCTTTGGTCTTGTACTTGGTATTTTGTGGCAAGTCTTGGTTATGTTCGGAATGCACTGGGCACTTATTCCTCTTGCAATCTCAGACGTGGCAACAAACGGTAGTTTAAGTATTCTTTCAGCAGCACTTTTGCCATGTTTTACGCAAACAGGTGTATTGGGAGCTATTATGCTTAAGACAAAAGAAGAAAAAGTCCGCACCATCTCTATGCCAGCGTTTGTTTCATCTATTTTTGGGGTTACAGAACCAGCTATCTATGGTGTGACACTGCCAATGAAAACACCATTCTACATTTCATGTGGCGTTTCTAAATTGATGGGAGCTGCCATGATAGCCCTAGATATTAAGATGTATTCAACTGGTGGTCTGGGTGTCTTTGTCTTCCCAATCCTTATTGGCTCGGACGGTAGCCTACTAAAGTTATCTTTGCGATTCTTATTGCTGTCCTTGGCGGTGTTTCTCGCCTTCCTCATCCAACTCTTTGTACGAGTACCAAATCTATAACAGTGGCGGTGAAGTAGCTAAGGCTGAGGGAAAAGCTGATGAAGCTGCACCTGTTCCTAAAGAAATTCAACAAGAAATCATTGCTAGTCCGCTTATCGGGAATATTGTACCGCTTAACCGTGTAACTGACCAAGTCTTTGCATCAGGAGCTATGGGCAAGGGGATTGCTATTGATCCTACTGATGGTGTAGTTGTTGCACCAGCTAAGGCAACCGTTAATTTAGTCTTTCCTACTGGGCATGCTATTGATTTAACAACTGAAAATGGTGCAGAGCTTCTCATCCATATTGGTATGGATACTATTTCATTTGCTGGTAAAGGTTTCAAGACCTATGTAGAAGCCGGGGATATCGGAGAAGCAGGCCAAAAACTTATAGAATTTGACCTAGCAACTATCCGAGACGCTAAATTACCAGTCATCACACGGTCATTGTGACAAACACTAACTTCGGTGGTGTCTTAACTACTAAAGAAGCCCGCGTTAACGCTGGTGATTATCTCCTCGCTGCTGTTAAATAAAAATAAATCCGAGAAGCTGATTCTCGGATTTATTTTTATTTGAATTTGTAGTCTTTAATGACTTCGACTGAATTAACAGTTAGATTTTCTTTTGGTTTGTTATTGTCATCAACTTCAAGGTTAGCAATAGTATCAACGACATCCATGCCTTTGATGACTTGTCCAAAGACGGTATATTTCGTATCACCAGCAGGGTAACCACCTTTTTTATAGGCGTCAATGATAGGTTTTGGATAGCCTGCGTTTCCTAGTTGCTTACTTTGGTCATCCTTGTTTTGAACGATGAAGAATTGGCTGCCGTTTGAATCTTTGGCACCTGTATTAGCCATAGCAAGTGCGCCACGAATGTTGTAGAGGAATGGTGTAGGCTCAACAGCGAAACCTTTCTTCCATATAGATTCTCCACCGGTACCATCTCCCTTAGGATCACCACTTTGAATCATGAAGTCCTTGATAACACGGTGGAAGGTAAGACCATCGTAGTACTTATCCTTGGCGTGCTTCAAGAAGTTTTCAGAAGCCTTAGGAGCAAGCGTAGGGAAGAGTTTAACAGTGATATCACCTTTTGAAGTATGGAGGATAACTTCAGCTTCGTCCTTGCCGACTTTGTCTGTCAACTGTGGAAAAGCCTCTTTTCCGGATTTTTGAGCTTTTTCTAATTGTTTAGTGAATATCTTGTTATCCACGTAAGCATCTCCACGAACAGCACGAGAAATATTCTCACGGTAGACAAATCCTAGTCCGGCGATAACAAGTATAATAATTAATGGAATGTACTTTTTAATGTTTTTCATATATAACTCCTTTGGTGCATTATAACTACTATTTTAGCAGAAAAAAAACCTCTTGGGAAACGGTTAACAAGAGGTATTTAATTATGCTAGAATGAAATTATCAACAATAAATTGAACATGGGACTAGATATAGGGAGAGGTTGCCTCAAGGTGTAAAGTGAGGTCAGCCTTTTTTTAAGGGACATTTGCACCAACCTTGATCGGAGATAGTTGTCTAAATCCTTACTATAGAAAACTTCACTAATTTGAAGGAATGTCTTGTTTAGATTTCTTGAAAAAAGGAGATCTTTATGTCAACTAAAGCAGAATGAGCTGAACTCTTTGAGTCGGTACATGGGCGTAAACCTATCCCCCAAGAATTTTTGGACGCTAAAGCAGCTGACTTTGACACTAGCGCTTTGACTGCTCAAGTAGCATCTGTACAAGAACCAGCTAATGAACCTGTCGCTGAAGAAGTGCCAGCAGAACAAGCTGATGTTGCTGAAACAGCTGAAGGTGCTGTCACAGAACAAGCAAGCAGTGAATCACCATTTGGAACGGCAGCCTTCTCAGAAGCACCTGCGCAACAACTAATACCACAATTTGATTCAAGCATGTTTGAAAAGGGATATATCCCTACAGCTTAAGGATTCGGAACTGTACCTAATTCAGTAGATAGCTCAGCGGATAAACCACTCTTCAACCTTATCTTGCCAATCGTTGCGATTGCTCTTGCAGTAATTTTTTCCATCTTGGCATGGTTTGTCAGTCCTACTTGGCTCTTCATCATTTTGACAGTCCTTACAGTTACTGTAGCAGTCGTTTCGCTTGTCTTCAGCCTTAAATCAAGCAAGAAATTGCTCTCGATCATCGCAATAGGTGTTGCTGGTCTTATGATCTTTGTGTCTATTGGTGGTTTGATTTTCCAAATATCTCAAGACTCTAGTGATAGCACAAGCTCAAGCAAGACATCAAAAGTTGCTGATAAAGATGATGACAAAAAATGATGACAGCGATTCAAAATCAGACTCAAAAGGTGATAGCACTGACGTCAACGATTACATTGACAAAAATACTAAACTTGACTGGAATGAATCTAAATTCAAGAAGTTGAAAGTTGGAAAAGACTCTGCTAAGTCAATTATGAAGACTTACTGTAAAGTATCAGATGCTCAAATGTCAGGTGATGACTTGAACATGACTTATTCTGGCAAAGACTATAGCGAAAGTGTCTACCTAACCTTTAAGAAACAGTATGATGGTACCTTTATCTTGTCACATGCTTCAGGAAACTTCCCTACAGATGCTGTACAAACTGATGACTCTTACAAATCTGACTGGACGAAAGAACAGTTTGATGCTCTTAATAAGGGAGATTACAGCAACCCATCAAACGGAACAAAACTCGAAGGTATCCTTAAGGATCACCCTAAAGCTTCAGACGCTGATTACACCATCTCAACAGTTCGTGAAGATGAGTTCAAGAAAGAATTGACCGTTTTTTTATAACGACTTTAAATCTGAAGATGGTAAACTTAAGACTGTTTACTTGTTATTTGACACTACAGAGGATGGTGATACATTTTGACCTTTAAGTCTAAAGATGGTGTTTACATCCTAGCGCATGCTTCCGCAGACTTCGGCTATGATAAGGTTAAGTAAGTTAGTGACTATCAAAGCGACTGGACAAAAGAGGATTTTGATAAGTTAACTGTTGGTACTCAAGCAGATTTGCTTAAGGGAACACCTCTTTCAGATGTTGTCTCAAACCACTCTGAGGTCAGCTTTAGTACGCATGAGCTGACTCAGACTAATGAAGGATACCTCACACAAAAAGTATCGCTTAGTTTCTACGATTATAGTCCAGACAGTGGTAAACTTAAGACCGTTCACTTAACTTTCGACTATGACAAACGTGAAAACGAGTACTTCTTGACAGACAAATCAGACGAATAAGACTACTTTTTAATTAATTCAAGCTCAGGGTTGCCTGGGCTTTTTACTATCAACAAAAGAGGATAAAATCTGGTATAATAAAACTGATTGATTTTTCAAGAAAGAAGTGTCACATATGAACATACAACAACTACGTTATGTCGTAGCCATTGCCAACAGCGGAACCTTTCGTGAGGCGGCCAGCAAGCTCTTTGTGAGTCAGCCTAGTCTATCAGTGGCTATCAAGGATTTGGAGCAGGAGTTAAATTTTAAAATTTTCACCCGTACAACGACGGGGGCAGTCTTGACCAGTCAGGGCATGACCTTTTATGAACGCGCGCTTGAGGTGGTTCGAAGTTTTGATAGTTTTGAAAATCGCTATCTTAATGCTTCTGAGAAGGGCAACCAGTTTTCGATTTCCAGTCAGCACTATGATTTTTTGCCACCTTTGATTACAACTTTTTCGGAACGTTACCCTGATTACAAGGATTTACGTATCTTTGAGTCTACGACCGTTCAAATTTTGGATGAAGTAGCCAAGGGGCAAAGTGAGATTGGAATTATCTATTTGAATCGTCAAAATAGTAAGGGTATCCAACAAAATATGGATAAGCTTGGGCTTGAGTCTATTGATTTAATTCCATTTAAGACTCATATTTATCTTCGTAAGGGCCATCCACTGGCTCATAAAGAGAGTTTAGTAATGGAGGATTTGGCACACCTACCTACCGTACGTTTTACTCAGGAGAAGGACGAGTACCTGTACTATTCTGAAAACTTTGTGGATACATCAGATTCGTCTCTTATGTTTAACGTGACAGATCGTGCGACTTTGAATGGTATCTTGGAGCGTACGGATGCTTATGCGACGGGTTCTGGTTTCCTTGATGCTCAAAGTGTAAACGGTATTACAGTTATTCCACTTGAGGATAATTTGGATAACAAGATGGTTTATGTTCGCCGTAAAGGAATTAACTTGTCGTCGTGTGCTCTCAAGTTTGTCAATGTTATGTTTGACTACTTTGATACTTATAAACCATAGGAGGACTTATGCGTAAAGTTGCGATTCCTGTGGCTATTCTGGCTTTGATTGGTTTGGATCAGTGGGTCAAGTATTGGGTTGTGGCAAATATTTCCCTCAACCAAGTTATTAAGGCTATTCCTGGCGTTTTCAGCTTGACCTATCTACAGAACCGTGGTGCTGCTTTTTCGATTCTACAGAATCAGAAATATTTCTTTGTAATTTTGACGGTTCTAGTGATTGGTGCGGCTCTGTTCTATCTGGTTAAGAATTACCAGAAGAGTCTTTGGTTGGTTCTATCTTTGATTTTGATTATCTCAGGTGGTATTGGCAACTTTATCGACCGTGTGCATTTGGGTTACGTGGTTGATATGGTTCAGCTTGATTTTATCGATTTTGCAATATTTAACGTGGCAGACTCCTATCTAACGGTGGGCGTGCTGCTCTTGATTTTAATCTTATGGAAAGAGGAAAATGGAAGTCATCATTAAAGAGGCGGGAAACCGTCTGGACAAGTCTTTGGCCGATTTGACAGAATTGTCACGTAGTCAGGCCAATGAAGCGATTAAGGCTGGAACAGTATTAGTCAATGGTAAGTCGGCCAAGGCTAAGTATGTGGTAAAAGAGGGTGATGTCATCACCTATGTATTGCCTGAAGAAGAGGTCTTGGAATACAAGGCTGAAGATATTCCTTTGGATATTATCTACGAGGATGCGGATGTGGCAGTGGTCAACAAACCTCAAGGTATGGTGGTCCATCCATCAGCTGGCCACACATCTGGCACCTTGGTCAATGCTCTTATGTACCATGTCAAGGACCTTTCATCTATCAATGGCGTGGTTCGTCCTGGGATTGTTCACCGTATCGATAAGGACACGTCTGGTCTCCTTATGATTGCTAAGAATGATAAGGCCCACAATGCTTTGGCAGCTGAGCTTAAGGATAAGAAGTCGCTTCGCAAGTATGTGGCTATCGTGCATGGCAATCTGCCTAACGATAGAGGTGTGATTGAGGCTCCGATTGGGCGTTCGGACAAAGACCGTAAGAAACAGGCAGTAACAGCTAAGGGAAAGCCTGCAGTAACACGCTTCACCGTTCTTGAACGTTTTGGCAACTATACGTTGGTAGAGTTGCAGCTAGAAACAGGTCGTACCCACCAGATTCGTGTGCACATGGCGTATATTGGTCACCCGGTGGCGGGAGATCCTCTTTATGGGCCACGCAAGACCCTCAAGGGCCATGGACAATTTCTACATGCTAAGACCCTTGGTTTCACGCATCCTACGACAGGCGAATTGGTCGAATTTACCGCAGAAGAACCCATTATTTTCAAGGAGACCTTGGAGAAATTGAGGAAAGCTTAATAGTCATCCAACGGATGTTCTTTCTTGTGAGAGAGTGTCCGTTTTTTTTTTTTTTTTTTTCTTGTAAAAGAGTCTGAAATTTGCTATAATCTACCTAATTAAATAAGTCCTTTAATTACTGTCCAGAGAGGCAGGCAAGGAGCTATGAGAAGTGCGCAGGTGAACTGTGCCATGTTTTTGTGTATCTCCTTGTTTCAAGGGGATTTTTTGTATTTAGAAAGGTTTTTTTATGAAGAAAAAAGAAATCGTCGATGACGTAACCATGAAACGTGCCATTACACGTATCACTTATGAGATTATTGAGCGAAACAAGAATCTCGACAAGATTGTCTTGGCTGGTATTAAGACACGTGGTGTTTATATTGCTCAGCGTATTCAAGAGCGCTTGAAACAATTGGAAAACCTTGATGTACCATTGATTGAGCTTGATACTAAGGCTTACCGTGATGATGTTAAATCTGAACAGGACACATCCCTTATTCCTATCGAAATTGATGGTACAGATGTTATCCTTGTAGATGATGTGCTCTACACAGGTCGTACTATCCGTGCTGCGATTGATAATATCGTTAGTCATGGACGTCCAGCGCGTGTTGGATTGGCTGTCTTGGTTGACCGTGGTCACCGTGAATTGCCAATCCGTGCGGACTATGTTGGTAAAAATATCCCAACAAGTCAGTCAGAAGAAATTGAAGTATTGGTGACAGAAGTTGATGGTAAGGATAGTGTCAACATTATTGATCCAAACTAGATTTTAGTCTTTAGATAGGTGAGTTTACGATCCTACAATGATTCTTTCGCTGTGGTGGGAGAGTTGAGATGTTGGTTTAAATAAACACGGGACTCATTTCTTAGGAAAAAGATAAGTCCCCTACCCCTAGCACACTTTGGAGTGTATTGTCGACTTTCTATTTTTCTACAGAAATGTTTGGCTTAGCCAAAACGTCCCTTAGTGTCTTGTTAATTGAACACGCCCTAAGCCTTGTGTAAAAAAGATAAATACTCTTTGGAGCCATCGGCTCCGTCATCGTATTTCCTATTTTTGCTTTAGGTTTTAGACGGGCTTTGTATCGTGTTTTTAAGGAGTATTTTGATATCGTGAATAACGTAAAATATGATGTGAATGATATGCCTAAAGTTGGTTTATTGGTGGGTTTGTCATTCCAGCACTTGTTTGCAATGTTTGGTGCGACGGTTCTTGTACCGATTTTGGTTGGGATTGATCCCGCTATTGCTCTTTTCTCATCTGGTTTGGGAACTTTGGCTCACTTGACGGTGACTAAGTACAAGATTCCAGCTTACATGGGGTCTAGTTTTGCCTATATTGCGGCTATGCAAATGCTTATGAAGACTGACGGTATCGGAGCGGTGGCTCAAGGTGCCATGGCTGGAGGTTTGGTCTACTTGGTTGTTGCCTTGGTTGTTAAGTATGTGGGGAATGCTTGGATTGATAGAGTCCTACCGCCAATTGTGGTTGGTCCAATTATCATCGTAATCGGTTTGAGTCTTGCGGCAAATGCAGTCAAGGATGCGACAATGGTTAATGATACCTATAGTATCTTTAGTCTTGTGATTTCTATGGTAACTCTCTTTTCCGTCATCCTCTTTAATATGTATGGTAAGAAAATCATCGGTGTTATCCCAATTTTACTTGGTTTAATCGTGGGTTACATTTTCTCAGTGGTTCTTGGTTGGTTAACGGGCCATGAGTTTGTCCAATTTTCAAAAGTTGCGGCTGCTCATTGGTTCCAAGTTCCAAGTTTTGACATTCCGTTTGTGAATTATGACTTCAAACTCTATCCAAGTGCGATTTTGACAATGGCTCCGATTGCCTTTGTGACAATGACCGAACACTTTGGGCATGTTATGGTTTTGAATAGTTTAACTGGACGTGATTACTTTAAAGATCCAGGTCTTGATCGTACTCTAACAGGTGATGGTTTGGCACAGATTATCGCTGGTTTCTTTGGAGCTCCGCCAGTAACTTCTTATGGTGAAAATATTGGAGTTATGGCCCTCAGTAAGGTCTACTCAGTTTACGTTATTGCGGGTGCAACAGTGATTGCGGTCTTGATGAGTTTTATTGGTAAGGTGTCTGCTCTCTTGAGTTCCATACCAACAGCTGTTTTGGGTGGAATTTCAATTGCCCTCTTTGGGGTTATCGCTGCTAGCGGTTTGAAAATTTTAGTTGAACATAAGATTGATTTTGATAATAAAAAGAATCTCTTGATTGCTAGTGTTATCTTGGTATCTGGTATCGGTGGTTTGATGATTGATCTTGGTGGTTTTCAAATCACGGGTGTGGCAAGCTCAACCATTCTTGGAATATTGCTTTACCAAATCTTGCCAGATCCTAATAAAGGTAGCAAGAACTAATCAATCATTAAAAAAGGAAAAACTATGGCGATTGCAGATGGGAAAGTGTCACTAAAACATTTGGTGACTATGGAAACCCTCACGAATGAAGAGGTCTTGGGCATGATTCGTCGAGGTGGAGATTTTAAAAACGGTAGAGCTGATTTCCAGCTGGATCGACAGTATTTCGCTGCCAATCTCTTTTTTGAAAATTCAACACGAACACATAAGTCCTTTGAAGTAGCTGAGAAAAAACTTGGATTGGACGTGATTGAGTTTGATGCTGGGACTAGCTCAGTAAATAAGGGTGAAACCCTCTATGATACGATTTTGACGATGTCTGCTTTGGGTGTTGATATCTGTGTGGTTCGCCACTCGGAAGTCGATTACTACAAGGAGTTGATTGACAGTAGGACTATTCAGACTTCTATTGTTAATGGTGGTGACGGTTCTGGGCAACACCCAAGTCAGTGTTTGCTTGATTTGATGACAATTTATGAAGAGTTCGGAACTTTTGGAAATCTAAAGATTTGTATTGCAGGCGATATTACGCATTCGCGTGTAGCTAAGTCAAATATGCGAATTCTCAAGCGTTTGGGAGCACAGATTTATTTTGCTGGCCCTACAGAGTGGTATTCAAGTGAGTTTGATGTTTATGGTCAGCATGTGGCCATTGACGACGTCATTGAGGACTTGAATGTACTCATGTTGCTTCGTGTTCAGCACGAACGTCATAGGAATGACAAAGGATTTTCAAAAGAAGAGTACCATACTCTCTATGGTTTGACTGAAGAACGTTATGCAAAGTTAGCAGATCAAGCAATCATTATGCACCCAGCTCCGGTTAATCGTGATGTGGAAATTGCTGATAGCTTGGTTGAGGCACCTAAGGCACGTATCGTTACTCAGATGCAAAATGGAGTCTTTGTCCGTATGGCGATTATCGAAGCTATTTTAAATGGCAAAGCGTAAACAACGTTAACAGATTCCTGAGAGAATCAGACGAAAAAGAACACGCCCTAAGCCTTGTGCAAACGAATTACTTTTTGACTCAGCTGCATTATTGTTGTTTGCTTTAGACTTGAGACGGGCCTTGTTCTAAGTGAAAGGAACAATTTACTATAATGGCAAAACGTTTACTTATTTTAGAAGACGGCACTATTTTTGAAGGTCAGGCCTTCGGTGCTGATGTGGATGTGACGGGTGAAATCGTCTTTAATACTGGTATGACGGGTTATCAAGAATCTATCACTGACCAGTCTTACAACGGTCAAATTTTGACTTTTACTTATCCACTGGTTGGAAACTATGGGGTTAACCGTGATGACTATGAGTCAATCACGCCAACAACTAAGGGAGTGGTTGTTTCAGAGGCTAGCCGTCGTGCCAGCAATTGGCGTAACCAAATGACCTTGGATGAGTTTTTGAAAGCTAAAAACATCCCGGGTGTTTCTGGTATTGATACACGTGCTTTGACTAAGATTATCCGTCAACATGGTACCATGAAGGCGACTTTGGCTAAACCTGGAGACAGCATTGAGCACTTGCAAGATCAATTGCGTGCCACTGTTTTGCCAACCAACAATATTGAGCAGGTATCGACTAAGACAGCCTACCCAGCACCTGGTGTTGGTAAAAATATTGTTTTGGTTGACTTTGGTCTGAAGCACTCAATCTTACGTGAATTCTCAAAACGTGATTGTAATGTGACGGTTGTTCCTCATGACATCACAGCTGAAGAAATTCTCCATCTCAATCCAGATGGTGTGATGTTATCTAATGGTCCAGGTAACCCTGAAGATGTGCCTCATGCACTTGATATGATTCGTGGCATCCAAGGCAAAATACCAATTTTTGGTATTTGTATGGGTCACCAGTTGTTTAGTTTGGCGAATGGTGCCAAGGCCTACAAGATGAAGTTTGGTCACCGTGGATTTAACCATGCGGTTCGTGAAATTGCGACTGGTCGTGTTGATTTCACCAGCCAAAACCATGGTTATGCCATTGACCGTGACACACTTCCAGAGTGCCTCATGGTAACGCACGAAGAGATTAATGATAAATCAGTTGAAGGTGTTCGTCACCGTGATTTCCCTGCCTTCTCAGTGCAATTCCACCCAGATGCAGCGCCTGGTCCACACGATGCGAGCTATCTCTTTGATGAGTTCTTAGAATTGATTGATGCTTTCCAAGCTGAAAATGCACGTCGTTAATTGCAACTGTCTAGTGACTATAATGGGGTGTGACCCTTGTTTTCCCCAGTCTACTACCTTATTTAATGACAACCAGAGAGTTGTCAAATAGAAAGGAGAATTAAGGACTTGTATTCAGTTAAAGAGACTAATTAAACTGTATTGTTTTCAATTTTAGTGATGCTTGCTTTGATTACAAGGAGTTACAGATTCCTTATCAAGTTAAAAGCGTCATGTTAAAAATATTATCTTAAACTGAACACGGACGGAAAGCTCGGAATTTAGAACAATCGTTTTGGATGCTGGCATCCCTGCAACGATTGCCTAAAATCCTAGCGCTTTCTGGTCGTCCTTTGTATCTTAAATATGCCTAAACGTTCTGATATTAAAAAAATTATGGTTATCGGGTCTGGTCCTATTATCATTGGTCAGGCTGCTGAGTTCGACTACGCTGGTACGCAAGCTTGCTTGGCTTTGAAAGAAGAAGGCTACAGTGTTGTTCTTGTTAACTCTAACCCTGCGACTATCATGACTGATAAGGAAATCGCAGACAAGGTTTACATTGAACCTATTACGCTTGAGTTTGTCACACGTATTCTTCGTAAAGAGCGTCCTGATGCCCTCTTGCCAACACTTGGTGGACAGACTGGTTTGAATATGGCCATGGAATTGTCAAAAGCTGGTATTCTTGATGAGCTTGGAGTAGAGCTTTTGGGAACAAAATTGTCTGCCATTGACCAAGCCGAAGACCGTGACCTTTTCAAACAATTGATGGAAGAGTTGGAACAACCAATTCCAGAATCAGAAATTGTAAATACGGTTGAAGAAGCAGTTGCCTTTGCGACAGAGATTGGCTACCCAGTTATCGTTCGTCCAGCCTTTACCCTTGGTGGTACTGGTGGTGGTATGTGTGCTAACGAAGAAGAACTCCGTGAAATCGCTGAAAATGGATTGAAATTGTCACCAGTAACCCAATGTTTGATTGAGCGTTCGATCGCTGGTTTCAAAGAAATCGAATACGAAGTTATGCGTGATGCCGAAGACAATGCTCTTGTGGTATGTAACATGGAAAACTTTGACCCAGTTGGTATCCACACAGGGGACTCAATCGTATTTGCCCCAACGCAAACCTTATCAGATATTGAAAACCAAATGCTTCGTGATGCCAGCTTGAAGATTATCCGTGCCCTTAAAATTGAGGGTGGCTGTAACGTCCAGTTGGCGCTTGACCCACATAGCTTCAAGTACTATGTTATCGAAGTAAACCCTCGTGTATCACGTTCATCAGCCCTTGCCTCAAAGGCCACTGGTTATCCAATCGCTAAATTGGCGGCTAAGATTGCTGTTGGTTTGACACTTGATGAAATGATTAACCCAGTCACTGGTACAACTTATGCCATGTTTGAACCAGCCCTTGACTATGTGGTTGCTAAGATTCCACGTTTCCCATTTGATAAATTTGAACACGGTGAACGTCGTCTTGGTACTCAGATGAAAGCGACAGGTGAAGTTATGGCTATCGGTCGTAACATTGAAGAGTCACTTCTTAAAGCATGCCGTTCACTTGAAATCGGAGTTTACCACAATGAAATGTCTGAGCTTGCCGAAGTAACAGACGATGCCTTGGTTGAAAAAGTTGTTAAAGCTCAAGACGACCGCCTCTTCTATATTTCTGAGGCCATTCGTCGTGGTTACACTATTGAAGAATTATCAGAGTTGACTAAGATTGATATCTTCTTCCTTGATAAATTGCTCCACATCTTCGAATTGGAACAAGAATTGGCTACTCACGTAGGCGATGTTGATGTTTTAAAAGAAGCTAAACGTAACGGTTTCTCTGATCGTAAGATTGCTGATCTTTGGAATCAAACAGCTAACCAAGTACGTGCGACACGTTTGGAAAATAACATTGTTCCTGTTTACAAGATGGTTGATACTTGTGCGGCTGAGTTTGAATCATCAACACCATATTTTTACTCAACTTACGAGTGGGAAAATGAGTCAATCAAATCTGATAAAGAATCGGTCATCGTTCTTGGTTCAGGTCCTATCCGTATCGGACAAGGGGTTGAGTTCGACTATGCGACAGTTCACTCTGTAAAAGCTATCCAAGCTGCTGGCTACGAAGCCATCATCATGAACTCTAACCCTGAGACAGTTTCAACAGACTTCTCAGTGTCAGACAAACTCTACTTTGAACCATTGACCTTCGAAGACGTGATGAACGTTATTGAATTGGAACAACCTAAGGGTGTGGTGGTTCAGTTTGGTGGACAAACAGCCATCAACTTGGCAGAGCCATTGTCTAAAGCAGGTGTGAAAATCTTGGGTACACAGGTTGCTGACCTTGACCGTGCAGAAGACCGTGACCTCTTCGAACAGGCTCTTAAAGATCTTGACATTCCACAACCACCAGGACAAACAGCGACAAATGAAGAAGAAGCAGTTGAAGCGGCTCGTAAGATTGGTTTCCCAGTTCTTGTTCGTCCATCATACGTTTTGGGTGGACGTGCTATGGAAATCGTTGAAAATGAAGATGACCTTCGTTCTTACATGCGCACAGCCGTTAAGGCTAGTCCAGACCACCCAGTCCTTGTTGATAGCTATATCATAGGACGTGAGTGTGAAGTGGATGCCATCTCTGATGGTAAGGATGTCTTAATTCCAGGTATTATGGAACACATCGAACGTGCGGGGGTTCACTCAGGGGACTCAATGGCGGTTTACCCACCACAAACTCTTTCTAAGAAAATCCAAGAGACTATCGCTGATTACACGAAACGTTTGGCTATCGGTCTTAACTGTATCGGTATGATGAACATTCAGTTCGTTATTAAGGACGAAACGGTCTATGTTATCGAGGTTAACCCACGTGCCAGCCGTACAGTACCATTCTTGTCTAAGGTGACTGATATCCCAATGGCTCAAGTTGCTACAAACTTGATTCTTGGTAAATCATTGGCTGAGCAAGGTTACAAAGATGGTCTTTATCCAGAAAGCAACCATGTCCATGTCAAAGCACCAGTCTTTTCATTCACAAAATTGGCTCAGGTAGATAGTCTCCTTGGACCTGAAATGAAATCAACTGGTGAAGTTATGGGTACAGATGCGACTCTTGAAAAAGCGCTCTATAAAGCCTTTGAAGCATCTTACCTCCACTTGCCAACCTTTGGTAACGTCATCTTTACTATTCACGATGATACCAAAGAAGAAGCCCTTGACTTGGCTCGTCGTTTCGATGCTATCGGTTATGGTATCTACGCAACTGAAGGAACAGCTAAGTTCTTGAATGAACACGGGGTTCACGCAACGCTTGTTAACAAGTTGGGTGAAAACGATGACAATGACATTCCAGCCCTCGTTCGTACAGGTAAAGCACAAGCTGTTATCAATACAGTTGGTAACAAACGTACTTATGACGAAGATGGAGCAGCTATCCGTAGTTCAGCTATTGAAGCAGGAATTCCACTCTTCACAGCCCTTGATACAGCAGATGCTATGGTGCGTGTGCTTGAAAGCCGCAGCTTTACAACAGAAGCTATCTAAACACAATATTGAGTCTCAGCTTTGCTGGGGCTTTTATTGAAGACAAAGTTTTCTTTTGAGACTTTCCTCGGGTGATGGCGGACGTCAGCAACCTTCTGCGAAGTTCCATGACTCAAAACTTCCGAACGTCTGAAACTAATCGCTTCAGGCGTTTTTATCACTTAGGAAAGTTTCTGTGTAAGGTTACTAGGTTCGTAAAATCTATTTCATAATCTCTCCAGAGCTTCTTGTTTCATTTCATATTTTAAAATAGTATAATAATATTTTGAGTCTCAGCTTTTCTGGGGCTTTTTTCTTACACGAATGTAAGCTAAGAAGTTAAAAATGAAAGCTTAGGCTATAGTTTTGTTTCCTAAGATTCTGCTATACTAGAAACATGATTATTACGACATCTTTACGTGAAAACGAGTCCTTAATTGCACGTGCTCAAGAATTAGCTAGCGAACTAGGAGCTGACTATCAGCCACGACGCAAGTTGTCTTTATCCAAATGTCTGGAACGATTTGGCCCCTTTTATCTTCTATATAAGGACAGATTGTCTTTTGTCAATGCAGATGCCAGTGAGTTGACCTTTCATCCAGATACGGCTGTCCTTCGGCTTAAGGCTCCACATGATGCTTTAATTAGTCTTTTGGGGCAATCTCCCAAGTCTATTCTTGACACGACCATGGGGTTGGCTTCAGATAGTCTAGTGATGGCAGCAGTGGGAAATAGGGTGACAGCCCTTGAGAGTCAAGAAGTGATTTTTCAGGTGGTTTCTCGTGGTCTGGCAACTTATCAGACGGATAATAAGCAGATTGAAAAGGCCATGCGGTCTATTAAGGCTGTTAAGAGTGATAGTTTAACCTTTTTAAAATCTCAGACTGATCATTCTTTTGATATTATCTATGCTGATCCTATGTTTTCAGAGACCATCAAGGAATCAGAAAATCTACAAGCTATCAAACCTCTAGCTAATGGTAGCCGTCTGACAGAAGAATGGCTAAAAGAAGCTAAACGTGTTGCACGGGAAAAAATTATCATCAAGGCACATTTTCGAGATACCGTTTTTGAAGAACTTGGTTTTGAACGCCAGGTTCGGCCCAATCAAAAGCTGCATTATGGTGTCATGGATGTAAGCGAAGGCCATTGACACTTAAAGTTAAAAGTATTGCAATTGTTTTATTCATATAATACAAAAAAGAGAGACTTATGCGAAAGAAAATCAGTCCAAAGTTATTTAAAAATAAAAAAAGAGTTTGGATCATTGGAGGAATTGGCTTCCTTGTCCTTTTGGTCCTAGGCTTTAACCTTTTTGCAGGTGGTGGCAAGAATGATAAGGCTTCTGATGAGTCCCGTCCCCTACAGCAAGTAAGGTAACTAAGGGGCAGCTGGCCTCGTCGACCCTTCTGACTAGTATGGTGAAGGCTCAGTCGGAACAGTATGTTTATTTTGACAATACCATTGGACGCAATGCCGCTGTGACAGTCTCTGTTGGTGAGGAAGTTAGCGTCGGTCAGCAACTGGTCCAATAAGATAGCACCTCAGCCCAAGCGGCTTATGATACGGCTAGTCGTGCCTACAATAAGGCAGTTCGTGACCGTAATTATTTCCAACAGTATGGAACGGCTCCTGCGGCTTCAGCACAAACAAGTAGTGATTCGGATGAGGATGATTCGACAACTACCGTTAGTCCTCAACAGTGTCAGAAAACCGAGGCAAGTAATTACCAAACCTTGCAAGATTATAATGATGCCATTGCCAATGCAGCATCAGAGCTAGAAAAGGCACAAGATGTTCTCAACCAAACAGTGATTGTTTCAGATGCTAATGGAACAGTCGTAGAAGTTGCGGACTCTGTGGACCCTGCTTCAAAAGAGAGCCAAACCCTAGTTCATGTGACAAGTGAGGGCTAATTTGAGATTCAAGGGACCTTAACAGAATATGACATTCCAAATATTTCAGTAGGTCAAAAGGTCAAGATTGCTTCCAAAGTATACCCAGATCAAACTTGGACAGGTAAAGTCAGCTACGTTTCCAATTATCCTAAGCAAAATGCCAGTCAGTCAGATGGGACATCTGGCAATTCAGGTCAGTCAGGTTCCCAGTATGAATATAAGGTTCAATTGACTAGCTCCATCGGCAAACTTAAGCAATGTTTTAATGTATATCTTTAAGTGACAAATGATGATGTCTTGTTGGTTCCTGTAACTGCTGTGAGCAAGAAAGGAACTGACAACTATGTCTGGCTTTACGATGATGAGACTCAGAAAATCAAGCAAGTTAGGGTCAAACTTGGTAATGCCGATGCCAAGCAACAAAAAATTGCATCAGGGCTGAAAGAAGTTCAAAAAAGTTATTACCAAGGCTGAAAAATCCTTTAAGGATGGAGAGACACTAAAGGCTGAGGAGCTAGATCCTGCTTATGCAGATTTGGCAAAACCTACCAAACTGGTTAAATAAGTTTGGCTAGAGCAAGTGGCCAAGCAGACGCCAGGTATCGATAGTAATTTTGTGACCAACAACCTAACGTCCTCTATCTCCCTCCAAAAAAAACTGTGAAGAATGTTAATATCACAGGTGCCAGTCAGGGTTACTTTAAAGCTAAAAAGTTAGTGATGCTGGCAGGACGTTCCTTGCAAGACAATGATTACAAAAACTTTTCGCGTGTCATTGTCATTGATCAGATGGTAGTTAAAAAATTCTTTGAGACCAATGAGGATGCCCTTAATCAAGTAGTTACTGTTGGTAACAATGATTGTCGTGTGATTGGTGTCTATAAGAAACACTGACACAGCGATTGGTTCCTCTGGTGAAATTGGGACAGCTCTTGTGGCCAATATCTAGTTAGCAGCTGAGAATAATACTGATCCTAATGGTCAGATTTGTTTCCATGTGACCGATGTGAAAAATAGTAGCAGTGTCGCTAAGGATGTCGCTAAACGCTTGACCCACTTGTCCCAAGGTGACAATAGAGAGTACAAGTCAGCAGATATGAGTTCAGCCTTAGATCAGGTCAACACGATTATTGGGATCATTACCACTGTTGTCGGTGATATTTCTGCGATCTCATTATTAGTTGGTGTGATTAGTGTTATGAATATCATGTTGGTTTCAGTAACTGAGTGGACACGAGAGATTGGTCTTCGTAACGTTTTAGGCGCCACATGTCGTAAAATCTTGACTCGTTTTTGATTGAATCGATGGTCCTTACCATCCTGGATGGCCTGATTGGTCTAGGTTTTGCGGCCCTTGTAGTTGGAACAATTGGGAATGCAATGGATCTTAAAGAGACGGTCTCTCTTGGCGTAGCCATGGGAAGAATAGGCTTCTCAGCAGGCGTAGGAATCCTGCCGGCAAATAAGGCATCAAAACTCGATCCTTTCGAAGCTCTTAGATATGATTAGAAAAGACCTCTTGAATCTTTGGATTTTTAGAGGCTTTATGATGTTCAAAAAAGATAGAGAAAAAATCCAAAAAAGTTGTATTTTTCTCTTGACGTCTGATTCAGGTAATGGTATTCTATATAAGGTTTGAAAAAAACTGACCTAAGACAGTTGGGGAGCTAGACTCGTAAACATCCAACCGAGGCACAAAACGTAACTATTTTTTTGTGACGTATTGTACTTTCGTGTCTAGGTTTAGGTACGGTTTTTTGTGCCTAGCCCAAAAATAAAAACGGAGGTAAAACTACTAATGAGTGAAGCTATTATTGCTAAGAAGGCTGAACAAGTTGCTATTGTCGCTGATAAAATGAAAGCAGCAGCATCTATCGTTGTTGTTGACTCTCGTGGACTTACAGTTGACCAAGATACAGTTCTTCGTCGTAATCTTCGTGAATCAGGCGTTGAATTTAAAGTTATCAAAAACTCTATCTTGAGCCGTGCAGCTGAAAAAGCAGGTCTTGAAGACCTTAAAAAACTTTTCGTTGGTCCATCTGCAGTAGCATTCTCGAACGAAGATGTTATCGCACCAGCAAAAGTTATTAGCGAATTTGCTAAAGGCGCTGAAGCTCTTGAAATCAAAGGTGGTGTTGTTGACGGTGCGATCACTTCAGTCGAAGAAATCAACGCTCTTGCATCACTTCCAAACAAAGAAGGTATGCTTTCTATGCTCCTTTCTGTACTTCAAGCACCAGTGCGCAACGTTGCATACGCTGTCAAAGCTGTTGCAGAAAGCAAAGAAGATGGCGCTGCGTAAGCCCATCTTCACAACTCGTAGCCTAAGCTACGGTTAAAATACTATATTAAAAAACACATTTGGAGGAAATCATAATGGCATTGAACATTGAAAACATTATTGCTGAAATTAAAGAAGCTTCAATCCTTGAATTGAACGACCTTGTAAAAGCTATCGAAGAAGAGTTTGGCGTAACTGCTGCTGCTCCTGTAGCTGCTGCTGCAGATGGTGCTGCTGACGCTGGTGCTGCTAAAGATTCATTCGACGTTGAATTGACATCTGCAGGCGACAAAAAAGTTGGCGTTATCAAAGTTGTACGTGAAATCACAGGCGAAGGTCTTAAAGAAGCTAAAGCTATCGTTGATGGTGCACCATCGGTTATTAAAGAAGGTGTTTCTGCAGCTGAAGCTGAAGAAATCAAAGCTAAACTTGAAGAAGCTGGAGCTTCAGTTACTCTTAAATAATAGAGTATCGCAATTTGATTGCGGAAGCCTAGTAAATCAAGGTTTTAGAATTGCTTAGAGCGATAAAAAATCGGGGGAATGTTATTATTCCCCACCAACCCCCCCCAAGATTTAATCTTGGTGGGGTTTGTTTATAAGGCTCTTTGTCAACTGTAGTGGGTAGATGAAAAGCGGCTCTTTGTCAACTGTAGTGGGTAGATGAAAAGCTAACATCTAGAGAGGACCGGATAGGTCCTTTTTTTATGTATGTTCAGTGTGATGAAGACACGCTTCTTAAAGTTGATAAAGTTTCTAAAACCGAAGCCCAAACGTTTGATGTCTTTGATCAACTTATTAGTCGCTTCAAGTTTCGCGTTTGAATAGTCCGTTTCTAGTGCGTTTTTGATGTATTGCTTGTGTCTAAGAAAAGTCCTAAAGACAGTTTGAAAATAATGATTGACCTTGCTCCTATTTTCCTCTATCAGTTCAAAGAACTCATCTACTCTCTTCTCCTGAAAGTGAAAAAGCAAAAGCTGATAAAGTGTATAGTAGTCAGTAAGCTCTTTTGAAAAGACTAGTGTCTTCGCAACAACTTCATGTGGTGCTAAAGTTTGGCGGAAAGTCTTTGAATAAAAAGAGTTGAGAGATAGTTTACGGCTGTCCTTTTGGAAGAGTCGCCAGTGATTTTTCAGGGCTCGATAGGGTAGTGACTTCTTATCGAACTGGTTCATAATTGCAATTCTTGTCTTTAAAAAGGCACGTCCAAGGTGCTGGATGATGTGGAAACGATCAAGAACGATTTTTGCGTTTGGAAAGAGCTTGCGAGCCAGTGGAATATAAGCTCCAGACATATCCATCGTGATAAACTGTACCTGTTGTCGGACTTTCAATGGATACTTCAAAAAGTAGTTTCGTATAGTAGTTTGGCGGCGATTATCAAGGATGGTTATGAGTTCGTTTGTCTCATAATTCTGCGCCACAAAAGCCAATTCCCCTTTCTTGAACCCAAACTCATCCCAGGACATAACAGCAGGGAGTTTGTCATAATGTTCCTTGAAAGTAAACTGATCAAGC
>OHYU01000079.1_pt1 | contig 52855 bp, 65 predicted proteins | sample 1580331 | NCBI WGS metagenome assembly OHYU01 (sample SAMEA3882519, study PRJEB24775) | human gut metagenome | biome: human-associated habitat; feature: intestine environment; material: feces | place: Netherlands | collected 2009/2010
TTGCAGCAAGCTTCAAGGGTGTACAGCAGGTAAGAGATGCATTTAATGCAGGTAGCCAGGCAGTGACTGCACCAGTGAGTGTATTAAAAGCTATTTTTGAAAATCCAAGTATTTCTAAAGCTGTGACTGATTTCAATAATGATTGGTATTCAGTATACGGAGAAGACAAAGGTCTTTGTGATATGTAATGAAAAGAAACGAGCACACGCTCGTTTCTTTTTAAATAATATGATGTTCTTTTAATTTTTCTTCTAGTTTTGAATGATTAGGTAAATGAATACCATCCATGCCAACGTTCTTACATGCATTAATATTATCAAGAGAATCATCAATAAATAGACACTTATCTGCATTTAAATGATAACGTTCTAATAATAATTCATATATTCTTAAATCCGGCTTGATTAGTTTTTCTTTGGCACTAATAATAGCTCCATCAAATAGAGTAAACCAATCCTGTTTCTTTAAGAAACGATTATATGTATCTAAATGGAAATTAGAAATAATATAGAGGTGATAACCTTTCTCTTTTAATAAAGAAACGAGCTTTATATTATTTTCAATAGGAAGAAGTAATTCAATCCATTCTTCCATGATTTCTTCTATATCCAATGCAAGTTCAGGATATTCGTTGATTAATTTTTCTATAAACTCTTCTCTTGTGATGGTTCCTTCGTCTAGTTTGATCCATGAAGGATTCTGGAAGATGATTTCAAATAATTCATTATAATGCGTATAGTTCTTCTTTTTCAGCCAAACTAAAGGCTGATAGTCTAAGAGAACACGCCCTAAATCAAATACAATATTTTTCATTTTTTTCTCCTTTTTATTATTATATGATATACTTAATAAAATGTATATGTTAATCAAGGAAGTGGTGATATTATGGAAGAACTAAAGAAAATAACAACAAGCCAAAATAGAATAGATTTATTACATGCTTCCTCTATTGATACGTTAGAAGATATTATTTATCATTATCCTTATAAATATGATGAAGTGACTGAAATATGGCCTCCTGTAGAAGATAAATGCTGTGTAGAGGGGGTTATCATAAGTAGCCCTAAGGTATTTTATAAAGGGCGTTTTTCTCGTATGACATTCAATGTAACAATTAAAGGCAATGACTATATAGTCACAATCTTTAATCGACATTTTCTTCGCCCTCATCTAACACCTAATCGTATTGTTACATTACAAGGTAAAGTAGAAGGGAATCGTTTCACTGCTTCTAATATATTATTAAAGAATCTAGGTCAATTATCAGGTATTACACCTGTTTATTCATTAAAGGATGGACTTACAAGTCATGCTTTTTCTCAATATGTTAAAAAAGTATTAGGAATGAACATTCCTATTGAAGATAGTCTTCCTATAGAAATAAGAGAAACAGTTGATCTCATGAGCAAGAAAGAAGCCCTTTATGCAGTCCATTTTCCAATGAACCATGAACAATTACAAAAGGCTATTAAAACTCTTAAGTATGAAGAATTTTTAAACTTTGAACTGGCTCTTTCTTATCGTAAAATGCAAAGAGAGCAGGAAGTAGGATATGCAAAGGACTTTTCTTTAGATGAAGTCAATGCCTTTATTCATACACTTCCCTTTAAATTAACGAAAGATCAAAAACAAAGTGCAAAAGAAATATTGTTAGATCTTCATAATCCAACAATCATGTATCGATTTTTACAGGGAGATGTAGGAAGCGGTAAGACAATTGTGGCAGCTATAGGGTTATATGCGAACTATTTAAGCGGTTATCAGGGTGCTTTAATGGCACCGACTGAAGTACTGGCAACGCAACACTATAGTAAGCTTAAAAAGACATTTGAAGCCTATGATATGACTATTGCGTTACTCACAGGATCACTTACTTTAAAAGAAAAGAAAGAAATCTATGAAGGTTTAGAAAGTGGTGCTATTGATCTAGTTATTGGGACACATGCATTATTCCAGAAGAGCGTTCATTATAAAAAACTAGGATTTGTAGTAACAGATGAACAGCATCGTTTTGGAGTCAAACAAAGAAAAGCCCTAAAACAAAAAGGCGAAGGTGTTGACTTCCTTGTCATGAGTGCGACTCCTATACCTAGAACTCTTGCAATGAGTTTATATGGAGATATGGATGTTTCAAGTATAGAAACAAGACCTGAAGGTAGAAAGCCTATCTTAACAAAATATTTTGAAGGCAGTTCTATGAAGCCTTTCTTAAAGCAATTAAAAGATTATTTAGCTCAAGGTGGACAATGTTATGTCATCTGTCCTTTGATTGAAGATAATGAAGATCTTCCATTAAAAAGTGCTTTGACTATTTATGAAGCGATGTCTTCTTATTTTAAAGGACATTATCAAACAGGACTACTTCATGGTTCTTTAAAAGATGAAGAAAAAAATACAGTGATGCAGGATTTTAAAGATAATAAAATACAAATTCTAATCTCTACTACAGTGGTAGAAGTAGGGGTTGATGTTCCCAATGCGAATATGATGGTTATTTATAATGCTGAAAGATTTGGCTTATCTTCTATTCATCAGTTACGTGGTCGTATTGGAAGAGGAAATCAACAGGGGTATTGTTTTCTGTTATCAGAAGCACAGGACGAACCAGCAAAAGAAAGACTACACTATTTAGAAGAACATGATGATGGATTTGAAATATCACAATATGACTTAAAAACAAGAGGACCAGGAGAATTATTGGGTGATAAGCAGAGTGGTCTTCCAGCCTTTATGATGGGTGATATTTTTAAGGATATGAATATTCTAGAAGAGACAAGAAGATATGCAATTAAGATGATTCATGATTATTATAAGTACGGGGAATATGAAAACTATATTGAGATGATCAAGAAAAAGATAAAAAAAGGGAATGAATATATTGATTAGTTATGATATTATGTAACTGACGAGGTGATTTTTATGAAATTAGCAATCGATGCGATGAGCGGAGATTTAGGTAGTGCACCTGTTGTGGAAGCCTGCAAGAAATTTGCAGAAAAGCATCCAGATGTTGAATTATATGTAACAGGTAAAAAAGAAGAATTAACAGCTTTAGAATCTATTAATTCTATTCATATTGTAGATGCACGTGATGTTGTATTAATGACTGATAGTGTATTAGGTGTAAGAAGAAAGAAAGAATCTTCAATGGTGAAGGCTTTAATGATGGCCCGTAAGGATGAAGTAGATGGAGTTGTATCATGTGGTTCTACAGGTGCTTTTTATACTGCTTCTATGTTGTTTGTAAAGCGTATTGAAGGCGTAGAAAAATCATGCTTAATGGCAACTCTTCCTACATATAGCGGTAATAGTACATGTTTGATGGATGTTGGTGCTAATGCGACCAATACAGCAGAACAGCTACAAGAATTTGCGGTAATGGGCTCATTATATAGCAAGCTTGTATTAAATAAAGAAAATCCAAAGGTTGCTTTACTTAATATTGGTGCAGAAGATCATAAGGGTGATGAAATGCATCAGGAAGCTTATAAACTATTAAAAGACAACGATAAGATCAACTTCACAGGTAATATAGAAGGTAGAGAATTATTATCAGGGGATATTGATGTTGTTGTGACAGATGGATTTAGTGGGAATATCGCATTAAAAGCATCAGAAGGTGCAGCCATTCTTCTTATGAAGGCAATGAAAGAATCATTATTTGCGACATTAAGAGGAAAGATTGGTGCCTTATTTGCGAAACCTCAATTATATGCTTTGAAAGAACGCTTTGATTATAAATCAGTTGGTGGTGCTCTATTTATGGGCTTTGAAAAAGCAATCGTAAAAGCACATGGTGGTTCAGATGCCAAGGCAGTTTTTAATGCGATGGAACTTGTATATAGAATGGTAGACTTAGATGTTGTAGGTCGTATGAAAGAAGGACTTCAATAATGAAAATATTAGATTTCTTACAGAAAGAAAACATTCCTTTTAAAAGTATTGGTCTTTATAAGGAAGCATTTACTCATTCATCTTATGCCAATGAATCAAATGTCCATATTCCTGATTATGAAAGACTAGAATTTATGGGAGATGCTGTTTTACAGCTATTTGTTTCAGAATTCATTTTTGCATTACATCCAGAATACAAAGAAGGACAGTTAACACAGCTTCGTTCTAAGCTTGTAAGAGAAGAATCTTTAGCACGCTTTTCTGAAGAACTTCATTTAGGTGAACTTCTTTATTTAGGTGTAGGTGAAGAAAAGAGTGGTGGACGCCATCGTGAAAGTGTTCTTGCAAATATTTATGAATCATTTATAGGTGCACTTTATCTAGATTGTGGTAAAGAACAGGTGATTCGTATTCTTGAAAAGACAATCTTCAAACATGTTAATGAAGTAAATGAATTTGATGATATCACTGACTATAAGACTAAATTACAGGAATTAGTGCAGTCAGATGACCGTAAGACAGTCAGTTATCATGTGAAAAGTTCAACTGGACCAGCCAATGCCCCTGAATTTGTTATCGAAGTTATTCTAGATGATATGATTTTAGGTACTGGCAAGGGAACAAGTAAAAAGCGTGCAGAACAGCATGCGGCAAAAGATGCATTAATGAAAATGGCAAAGAAGGCTTCATAGTCTTCTTTTTCTTGTGTGTAAGTTTTGTAAAAAAAGACAAATCACTTTACTTTTTGTATAATGATAGTATGATAAAAAAACAAACAAGTTAGGAGATTACAATATGGGAAATAGTACAGTAAGTGATGCAAGAAATATAACTCTTGTCATGGACTTTTATGAATTAACAATGTCATATGATTATTTTAAACAGGGAAAAAAGGATGAAATTGCATATTTTGATATGTTCTATCGAAAGAATCCTGATAATGGTGGTTATGTCATCATGGCAGGACTACAACAGTTGATTGAAGCAATCAAAGATATGCATTTCTCAAAGGGCGATATTGACTATTTACGTACTTTAAATATGTTTGATGAAGAATTTTTATCTTATTTAGCTGATTTCAAGTTCGATGGTACAATCTGGGCAGTCCCTGAAGGAACACCTGTATTCCCTTATGAACCATTAGTCACTGTTAAAGGAAAATTGATTGAAGCACAGCTATTAGAAACATTCCTTTTAGTGACAATCAATCATCAGTCATTGATTGCAACTAAAACACATAGAATTGTACAGGAAGCCAAGGGCCGTCCTGTTATGGAATTTGGGGCAAGAAGAGCACAGGGATATGATGGTGCAACATATGGCGCAAGAGCAGCTTATATTGGTGGAGCAGCAGGAACTGCTACAGTATCAGCAGGTAAAGCTTTTGGTATTCCAGTACTTGGTACAATGGCACATTCTTTTGTTCAATCATTTGACACTGAATATGATGCATTCAAAGCGTATGCTGAGATTTATCCAGATTCATGTATTCTCTTAGTAGATACATATGATACATTAAAAAGCGGTATTCCAAATGCGATTAGAGTAGCAGAAGAAGTATTACAGCCAATGGGTAAGACATTAGCTGGTATTCGTATTGACTCAGGAGATATCGCATATCTTACTAAGAAAGCAAGAATGATGCTTGATGTTGCTGGATTGACTAATACAAAGATTTCTATTTCTAACTCATTGGATGAATATTTAATCCGTTCTGTACTTGAACAGGGTGCACGTATTGATTCATTTGGTGTAGGGGAAAACATGATTACATCTAAGTCTTCTCCAGTATTTGGTGGAGTCTATAAGATGGCGGCTATGGAAAAGGATGGTCAGATTGTTCCTAAAATCAAGATTTCAGAAAATAAAGAAAAGATTACTAATCCAGGCTATAAGAAGGTCTATCGCTTAATAGAGAATGAAACAAATAAAGCCATTGCGGATATTGTAATGTTTGCGGATGAAACAATTGATCCAGAAAAGAATCTCACTATTTACTCTCAGTATGATAAATGGAAGAATAAAACATTAATAGGTGGGTCTTATACATTCTTTGAATTACAGAAACCTATCTTCGTGGATGGTGAATGTGTATATGAAGAAAAGACACTTGCAGAAATCAGAGAAAACGTTAAAAAACAGGGCACATTATTATGGGATGAAATATTCCGTTTAGAATACCCACATGCTTATTATGTAGACCTTTCTGAAAGACTTATTGACTATAAATTAAAGATGCTTGAGGAAAAACGCGGATGAAAATTACAGTAGTAGGATTAGGCGTTATTGGCGGCAGTTTTGTTAAGGCGCTAAAAGGAAAGGGTTATGAAGTCTATGGTATCGATACAGATCAGCAGACTTTAGATATGGCTAAAGAAGAGGGCTGTATTATTGAAGGTTATCTAGATGGGAAAGATATTATCCCTGAAACAGATCTAACAATCATCTGCCTTTACCCAAGTCTTGTCTTAGACTTTATTAAAAACAATCAATTTAAACCAGGAAGTATCGTCACAGATGCCGTAGGAATTAAGTCTTATTTCTTAAGAGAAGCACTATCTATCGTTCCAGATGATGTAGAATATATTTCTATTCATCCTATGGCAGGTAGAGAAAAGAAGGGCTATCAATATGCCTCTAAACAGGTATTTGAGAATGCAAACTTCATTATTGTCTATCATGATGATAATAAGAAATCTACTATAGATTTTGTTCAAGAATTCTCTAAGCAGTTAGGTTTCCGTTCGGTTAAGATCATGTCTCCTGAAGCACATGATGAAATTATCTCATTTACTTCACAGTTACCTCATTGTCTGGCTGTAGCACTTATGAATAGTGATGATCAGAAATATGAGACAGGAAAGTATATTGGCGACTCATTTAGAGACCTCACACGTATTGCGAATATTAATGAAGATTTATGGGATGAGTTGTTTATGAATAATAAACAGTATTTGCTTGCTTCTATTGAACGATTTGAAGAGCAACTAGATATTCTAAAAAATGCGATTCGTGATAATGATGATGAGACTTTAAAGGTTGCATTTAGAAAATCTACAAAAAGAAGAGAACATTTGTAAGAATGTTCTCTTTTTTATTGCAAAAGTTTAATATATAAAACAAAAAGTTTAAAAAAGAGGTTGAAAGATTACTATAAGCGTGTATAATATCATTGTTTGATTAAGTGAACAAAAAGTTAATTATATAAAACAGGGAGGATTAGATGGATCTCGGAAGGAAAATTAAACAGCTGCGACTTGCAAATGACTTAACTCTTGAAGAACTTGCAAACCGTAGTGAATTATCAAAAGGTTTCCTCTCCCAGGTTGAAAGAAATCTAACATCACCATCTGTCGCAACACTTGATGATATTCTTGAAGCATTAGGTACTAATCTTCATGATTTCTTTGATCAGCAGGAGGATGAACAGCTTGTTTTTGGCAAGAAGGATTTTTTTGTGAATGAACAGGATGATTACATCATTCACTATATCGTACCAAATGCTCAGAAAAATGAGATGGAACCTATTCTTATTGAACTAGAAAATGGTAAACGTTCAATGAAGATGGAACCTCATGGTGGAGAAGAGTTTGGTTATGTATTAGAAGGTAAAGTCGTTCTTCATTATGGGATGCGAGAAGAAATTGTTAAAAAGGGTGAAACATTTTATTTGAAGGGCACACGTGCACATTATTTAGAGAATCAGTGGGAAAGAAAGGCGAGAGTAATCTGGATTTCTACACCACCACTATTTTAATGAGGAGAGTTTTATGAAGAAAATTATTGAATTAGATAATCTGACTAAATCATTTGATGGTCAGGTCATCCTAAAAGGAATTCACTTAGACATCTATGAAAATGAATTCGTAACACTTCTAGGTCCAAGTGGATGCGGAAAAACAACTACATTAAGAATTATGGCAGGGTTTGAAGAACCTGAATCAGGTACTGTATTATTTGATGGTATGAACATGGAAGGTGTACCACCATATAAGAGAGAATTAAATACAGTATTCCAGAAGTATGCATTATTCCCACATATGGATGTTTATGATAATGTGGCTTTTGGTTTACATATTAAGAAGATGCCTGATGAAATCATTGATCATAAAGTAAGAAGAATGTTGGAACTTGTAGGTTTAAAGGGTTTTGAAGAAAGAAATATTTCTCAGTTATCTGGTGGTCAGCAGCAGCGTGTTGCGATTGCAAGAGCTCTTGTTAATGAACCTAAGGTTCTTCTTCTTGATGAACCATTAGGCGCACTTGACTTGAAACTAAGAAAAACAATGCAGATTGAATTAAAGAAGATCCAGCAGCAGGTAGGTATTACTTTCGTTTATGTCACTCATGATCAGGAAGAAGCACTTACTATGTCTGATAAGATTGTCGTAATGAATGAAGGTTTAATTCAGCAGATTGGCTCACCAATTGATATTTATAATGAACCAGAAAATAGATTTGTTGCCAACTTCATTGGTGAATCTAATATTGTAGAAGGTCATTTTATTAAGGATTACCTTGTAGAATGGCATGGTCAGCAGTTTGAATGTGTAGATAAGGGATTTGAAGAAGGTCAGGAAGTAGATATTGTATTACGTCCTGAAGACTTAGATATTGTAGAACCAGGTAGAGGTAAAATTGCAGGTGAAGTCGTATCTGTTATCTTTAAAGGGGTACATTATGAAATCATGGTACGTACAGAAAATCAGGACTATAAGATTCATACAACAGATTTAACAGAAGTAGGAAAGAAAGTAGATTTAGATTTCTGGCCTGAAGATATTCATGTCATGGAACCAATGGGTACTTATTAATGAAACAGTATAAAAAACTCATTACACCTTATGTCCTATTTCTATTCCTGTTAACTGTATTGCCGATGGTGTTGATTGTATTCTATGCTTTTACACAAAAGGCATCCGCAATCAAGACATTTGAATTCACATTCGCAAACTTTGCGAAATTCTTTGATCCAATCTTTGTCCAGGTATTGATTAAATCATTCGGACTTGGATTACTTACTACATTAATCTGTTTATTAATTGGTTATCCAGTCGCTTTTATGATTTCTAAGTGTAAACAGCATACTCAGACTATTCTTATTATGTTGATTACTATTCCAACATGGATCAACCTTTTAATGCGTACTTATGCATGGGTTTCTATTTTATCTAGAAACGGTATTTTAAATAACATCCTAGGAATGCTAGGATTAGGATCATTTAGAATGTTATATACTGATGGAGCAGTTGCAATCGGGATGATTTATAACTTCCTCCCATTCATGATTCTACCAATCCATACATCTTTAACTAACATGGATCCTTCACTTGTAGAAGCAGCTTATGACCTAGGGGCAAATAAAATTACAGCCTTCTTTAAAATCACCTTTAAACTATCACTTGGAGGCGTATTAACTGGTATCACAATGGTATTCTTACCAGCTATCAGTGAATTCGTTATTCCAAAGATGTTAGGTGGAGGACAGTACTCTTTAATTGGTAACTTCATTGAAAACCAGTTCATTACTGTAGGCAACTGGCATTTCGGTAGTGCTGTATCACTCATCTTAGGTGTGATTGTCATTATTTCTATGGCACTCATCTACCGTGCTGAGAAGAAGACAAATAATGAAATTGAACAGGGAGGACTTACTAATGCAAAAAGAAAAAAAGCTCAGTAAAGTGATTATTATTTCACTATGTATGGTCTTCCTCTATTTCCCAATATTTATTATGGCAGTTTTCTCATTTAACAGCGCCAAGTCTTTATCACATTTTGGTGGCTTCTCAGGACGCTGGTATGTACAGTTATTTAATAATACACAGCTATTAAATGCAATTTTTGTATCAGTTAGTATAGCGGTTATTGCGACAATCTGTTCAGTTGTTTTAGGAACAATCACAGCCATTGCATTATCTAAATCTAAGAAGACTGTCAGAACTATTGTACAGCAGGTCAATAACTTACCAATCATGAACCCTGAAATCGTTACAGCTATTTCTTTGATGTTATTATTTAGCTTTGTAAGCTTTGAAAAGGGTTATATGACAATGTTGCTTGCGCATATTGCGTTCTGTACACCATATGTGATTACAAATGTTTATCCTAAAGTCAAGCAGTTAGATGACAATCTAGCAGATGCGGCAATGGATTTAGGGGCAACACCATTCCAGACATTGACTAAGGTAATCATTCCTCAGATCAAGCCTGGTATCTTTGCAGGAGCACTTTTATCTTTTACTATGAGTTTTGATGATTTCATCATTTCGTATTTTGTATCTGGTAATGGTGTAGAAAATATTTCTATCGTTGTTTACAACATGTCTAAACGTGTTGATCCAAGTATATATGCATTATCTACAGTTATTCTTGTAGTTATTTTAATTGGGGTATTATTAGGCACTTTTGTACCATATATTTATTTGAAGAAGAGAGGGGTAAAAAATGAAAAAACTATTTAAAGGTTTACTTTGCGTTGCAGTTATCTGCGGCCTAATGACTGGGTGTGGGTCTAAAAACTATAAACACACATTAAAGGTATTCAACTGGGGTGTATATGCCGATATGGACGTTATTAAGGCATTCCAGGATGAATATGATTGTAAGGTTATTTATGAAACTTTCGATTCTAATGAATCAATGTATACTAAATTATTGGGTGGTAACCAGTATGATGTATTAGTACCATCTGATTATATGATTGAACGTATGATCAAAGAAAATCTTTTACAGAAAATTGACTGGTCTAAGATTACGAATAAGAAATCATTAGATACTAAAGTATTAAACCAGCAATTCGATCCTAATAACGAATACTGGGTACCATATTTCTGTGGTAACGTAGGTATCGTTTATGACAAAACACAGGTTACAAAAGAAGATTTAAAAGCAGGATGGGAAATCCTACGTAATACTAAGTATAAGGGTAACCTTTATATGTATGACTCTGAAAGAGACTCTATGATGGTTGCATTAAAAGCTTTAGGCTATTCTATGAATACTACTAACGAAAATGAAATTCAGGCTGCTTTCAACTGGTTAGTAGAACAGAGAAAGACTATGGATCCTACATATGCAACAGATGACTCTATCGATAACATGAAGAATGGTGAAAAAGCACTTTGTGTTATGTATTCAGGTGATGCAGCAGATGTAATGAAAGAAAACCCAGATATGGGCTTCTATATGCCAGAAGAAGGGACTAACTATTGGTTCGATGGATTTGTTATTTCAAAAGATTGTAAGAACACAGATATGGCTAATAAATTCATTAACTATATGATTTCTAATAAGAATGCATTCTTAAATACACAGGAAGTAGGTTATTTAACTACTAATACTGTAGCAGCAGCAAAAGCAAGAAAGAAAGAATTCAAGAACAACAATGCTTACAGCATGCGTGTTGGACCAAAAGATGAATGTTTTAACTATCAGGATACTAAGACTAAAGAAATGTTTAGTAACTACTGGACAAAAGTTAAAGCAAAATAACATATTTTATGGTGATTCTAGATCTGGAATCACCATTTTTTTCTTTGTAAGCATTCTCTTAGGAGTTCTGATAAAAAAAGTTATATTTTTTTATTTCTAAAAAACCTTGTGTTTATCAAATTAAATGTAAACACTTAGAAAAAAAGTTCTAAAAACCCCTTGCATTATTTCAAAATACATAGTATAGTATACAAGCAATCTCGATTGCGACGGTTCCATAGCCAAGTTGGTAAGGCAGAAGACTGCAACTCTTCGACCATCGGTTCAAGTCCGGTTGGAACCTCCATACGTGTGCCCTGGTGGCGAAACTGGTAGACGCACAGGACTTAAAATCCTGCGGACTTCAAACTCCGTGCCGGTTCGATTCCGGCCCAGGGCACCATTTATATAAACGGGAAGTAGCACAGCTTGGTAGTGCACCTGGTTTGGGACCAGGGGGTCGCAGGTTCAAATCCTGTCTTCCCGACCATTTGAAATGGGGCCTTAGCTCAGCTGGGAGAGCGCCTGCTTTGCACGCAGGAGGTCAGGAGTTCGATCCTCCTAGGCTCCACCATTTAGAACTTAATAGACACATTTGTGTCTGTTTTTTTTATTTCATTGCGTAAAAAAGAACCATAGTCCTATATAAAGGATTATGGTTCTTTACTTTTAGTAACCTGCACCAGTGTCTGTATTCTTCATGATTTTAACTAGGCGGCTTGTACCAAGTCTGTCAGCACCAAGTTCGATGAACTTTTCAGCATCATCAAATGAACTAATACCACCTGCTGCTTTTACTTTAACTCCTTCACCCACATGATCATGCATTAACTTTACATCATCAAATGTAGCACCTGCAGTTGAGAATCCAGTTGATGTCTTAATGTATTCTGCACCTGCATTTGTGACTAATTCACACATCTTGATCTTTTCTTCTTCTGTAAGAAGACATGTTTCAATAATAACCTTTAAGATTTTACCATCACATGCTTCATGAATCTGACGGATTTCATCTTCTACTTCTTCATATCTCTTATCTTTTAAGAATCCGATATTAATAACCATATCAATTTCAGATGCACCATTTGCGATAGCATCCTTTGTTTCAAATACTTTTACTGCAGTTGTACTGTATCCATTTGGGAATCCAATAACTGTACAGATGGGAAGTTTACCATCCACATATTCTGCTGCCTGTTTAACATAAGCAGCTGGAATACATGCAGATGCTGTACCATATTTGATTCCATCATCTAGAATCACCTTAATGTCTTCCCAAGTGGCACTCTGAGCTAATAATGTGTGGTCTACTTTTTTTAAAATATCATTTGTATTCATTTTACTTTTACCTCTCTTTACATAAACTATTATAACAGTTTATCTAAAATAAAGTAACCAATTATGTTTTCCGGCATCTTAATTCCAATTTTTTGTAATTATTGCACCTATAATCGTAAATGTATCAGTTGATTCTAGTTCCCTTTTTCTTGATAAAAAGAATAAGTTAAACTCAAATTATAGTTTTCTTTGTTTCTATATTCCTATAATGCTATAATGGGTGAAATATTAATAAGGAGGTTAATATAATATGTTAGATGCATTTGCGAATAACTGGACAATACTTGTTATTTCCTTCTTTATCTATAGTTTCTGTGGGTGGATCTGGGAATCACTTATCTGCCCTATCGCCACAGGTCATAAGATACATAACAGTGGTTTCTTAACTGGACCTTGCATTCCTATTTATGGATCAGGTGCGATTGTTGTATGTGCTTTATTTCCTATCTCTAAAGATTGGTCTCTCATTTTTATAGAGGGGGCTATTGTCGCATGCTTTATTGAATATCTCACATCTTATTTCATGGAAAAGATGTTCCATGCAAGATGGTGGGATTATTCTCAAATGAGATTTAATTTAAATGGTCGTATCTGTTTAGAAGGTTTCTTTATTTTTGGTTTCTTCTCTGTCACTGCCGTAAAGAATGTACAGCCACATCTGACTCATATGCTTATACAATATGATTATATTCCAATGGTTATTGCTTCTACTGTTTGTATCACACTATTCACAAGCGACTTCATTACTACATTTGTTGAAGCCACTCATCTTGCGAAAAAGCTTGAGACAGTCTCTCAGGATCTTAAGAAGTTTGCCGATGAACTAGAACTAGATATTCATAATGAAATTACAACAGATGATATCTTTAAGATTGCACGTCAATTAAAGGATAGTCACCGTGAACATCTTATTAAGAAATATTCACATCGTCGTTTAGTCAAGGCATTCCCTGATATCTTAAACAAATACCACACAAAAACTCAGAAATAATGCATCTGAGTTTTTTTCTTATGTGTAAACGGTTATAATAAACAAGAGGAGGTATGACCATGGAAAAGAATGCATTATTTAAACTCAGTTATGGTTTGTATGTATTAGGTGTAAATGATGGTAATAAGCCTAATGGCTGTATCATCAATACAGCTGTACAGCTCACAAGTAATCCTTATCGTATTGCAGTGACTGTGAATAAGGCAAATTACACTCATGATGTATTGATGAAGTCAAAGAATATGACTTTATCTGTGCTTGATATCACATGCCCTTTTGATATCTTTAAACGATTTGGTTTCCAAAGTGGTAAAGAGGTTAATAAGTTTGATGGTTTTGATATGTATGATTTGAAAGACTCATTACCTTACTTAACACAATATGCGAATGCATATATGAAAGGTCATGTTATAGAAACATTGGATGAGTTGACACATACAATGTTTATTGTAGAACTTGATGATGCTGTTATCTTAAATGATCATGATTCTATGACATATGACTATTATTTCAAGAATGTGAAACCAAAACCAGAAAAGAAGAAAAAAGGATGGGTATGTAAGATTTGTGGATGGGTCTATGAAGGTGATGAATTACCTGAGGATTTAATCTGTCCTATCTGTAAACATCCAGCATCTGATTTTGAGCCACTTTAAGTTGGAGGAAAAAGAATGTTTAATGTAAGACAAATAAGTGATGATTTTTATTATGTAGGAGGCAATGATAGACGTTTAGAACTATTTGAAAATGTTTATCCTATTCCTGATGGTGTAAGTTATAATTCTTATTTATTAGTAGATGATAAGACTGTCTTATTAGATACTGCAGATGCAGCGATTGCTCATCAGTTCTTAGAAAATGTAGAACATGTACTAGATGGTAGAACACTTGATTATGTAGTCGTCAATCATATGGAGCCTGATCATTGTGCAACACTTTGTGATATTGTAGTACGTTATCCTGATGTAAAGATTGTGGGTAATACTATGACATTCCGTATGATGAAGCAGTTCTTTGATTTTGATTTAGATCAGCATGCTATAGTCGTCAAGGAAGGCGATACTTTAGAAACTGGACATCATGTATTAAACTTCGTTACTACACCAATGGTACATTGGCCTGAAGTCATGATGACTTATGATTCTACAACTGGTATTTTATTTAGTGCGGATGCATTTGGTACTTTTGGTGCACTTCATGGCAATCTATTTACAAGTGAAATGGATCTAGATGAATCATTCTGGAATGAAGCAAGACGTTATTATACAAATATTGTTGGTAAATATGGTGTACAGGTGACTAATGCATTAAAGAAAGCATCTACACTTGATATTTCAATGCTTTGTCCACTGCATGGGCCTATCTGGGATGAAGATATTAACTTAATGGTAGAACATACTGCTTCTTGGGCTGCTTATAAACCAGAAGTAAAGGGTGTTATGATTGCTTATGGTTCTATTTATGGTGGTACTGCCAATGCAGCTGAGATTCTTGCAAGTAAGTTAAGTGAAAAAGGTATTCACAACATTAAAGTATATGATGTATCTAAGACTGATCCATCTTATATCTTATCTGAAAGTTTTAAATATTCTCATTTAGTATTTGCAAGTGCATCTTATAATGCAGGTTTATTCACACCTATGCAGAACTTATTGATAGAAATCAAGGAACATCTTTTACAGAATCGTATATGTGTTTTAATTGAAAATGGTACATGGGCATCAAGTGCTAAGAAGACTATGAAAGCTATTCTTGAACCATTATCTTGGAATTATATTGGTGAAGAGCTCACTATTAAATCACGTATGAAAAATGCAGATTATGAAAAAATTGAAACTCTTGCTGATGTGATTGTAGAAGATATGAATGAAAAACATCAAGTTAAGGAAGAAGCTCCTGTGCGTAAATGGCGCTGTAAGATCTGTGGTTATGAATATAGCGGAGAAGAACTTCCTGAAAACTTTATTTGTCCTCTATGTAAACATCCTGCTTCAGATTTTGAAGAAATAACTGAATAATACATACAGTCAAGTCGAAGAAACATTTGTTTCTTCGGCTTTTCTATTGACAGCATATAAACATATTCATATAATTAAATATGTAAAAACGTTTATATGAGGAGGAGCCATGGAAAAGAGAAATGAATTCTTAAATGTGAATGAAGATGTTGTTTCAAAGGTTTTAGAGAATCAGCCTGATGATGAATATCTTTATGATTTAGCAGATTTATTTAAGACATTTGGTGATTCTACAAGAATCAAGATTCTCTATGCTTTATTTGAAGGTGAACTATGTGTAGGTGATTTAGCAACTATATTACAGCTTTCTCAGCCAGCCATTAGTCATCAACTTAAGGTCTTAAAGGATGCGAAACTAGTAAAGTTTAGAAGAGAAGGAAAGGTTATCTTCTATTCATTAGATGATGATCATGTAAGAAGTATTTTATCTATTGGTATGAATCATATTGAAGAGTAAAGGAGAAAATAATATGAAAAAGACTTATAAGGTAGATGTAGATTGCGCAAATTGTGCAAATAAGATGGAAGAAGCAGTAAAGAATACTGAAGGTGTTAAGGATGCCACTTTAAGTTTTATGACTTTAAAGCTTAAAGTAGAATTTGAGGATGGTGTTGATCCTCAGGAAGTTATGGAAAAAGCAAGAGAAAATTGTAAAATTGTTGAGGATGATTGCGAAATCTTCCTTTAATAAGGAGTGATTGAAATGACAAAGAAGCAAAAGAATGTTTTAAATAGAATTATTATTGCGATTGTCTTATTGATTGTGATTACTGTATTTAAGACAATTGTCCCTGTACCAGGCTATGTCGAGTTTATCCTCTATTTAATCCCCTACTTTGTGATTGGGCATGATATTTTAAGAAAATCTATTAAGAATATCAGTCATGGTCAGGTATTTGATGAAAATTTCTTAATGGCTGTCGCAACAATCGGGGCTATGTGTCTTGGTGAATATCTTGAAGGTTCTGCCGTTATGGTTTTCTATCAGATTGGTGAATTATTCCAGAGTATTGCGGTTGGTAAGAGTCGTAAGAATATCGCCGCTTTAATGGATATTCGTCCTGATTATGCCAATATTATGGTGAATGGAGAGATTGAAGAAGTAGATCCTGATGATGTAGAGATTGGTAGTGAAATCATTGTCAATCCTGGTGAAAAGGTTCCTATTGATGGAATTATTGTAGAGGGTGATACAACACTCAATACAAGTGCCTTAACAGGTGAAAGTGTGCCTCGTAACGCCCATTGTGGTGATGAAATCTATAGTGGTTCTATTAATATGACAGCACGTATCACTGTTAAAACAACAAAAGAATTTGGTGAATCAACAGTTTCTAAGATTCTTGATCTTGTAGAAAATTCAAGTATGAAGAAATCCAAGACAGAAAACTTTATTACGAAGTTTGCAAAGTATTATACACCTGTTGTATGTTATAGTGCGCTCGCTTTGGCTGTTATTCCCCCTATTGTCTTAACTATTATGGGACAGCCTGCCCATGTCGGTGACTGGATTTTTAGAGCCCTCACATTCTTAGTAATCAGCTGTCCTTGTGCTCTTGTTATTTCTATTCCATTAAGTTTCTTTGGTGGTATTGGATGTGCCAGCAAGAACGGTATTCTTGTAAAAGGTTCTAACTACCTAGAAACATTATCCGATGTTAAGTACTTCGTATTTGATAAGACAGGTACATTGACTAAGGGTGTATTTGAAGTGACTGATGTTGTACCTGCAGAAGGTTTTGATAAAGATCACTTACTTGAATATGCTGCTTATGCAGAAAGTGCTTCAACACATCCTATCAGCGTCAGCTTAAAGAAAGCTTATAATCAGAAAATTGATAATACACTTGTAGATCATATTCAGGAAATTGCAGGACATGGTGTAGAAGCAGACTATAATGGTCATCATATTCTTGCAGGTAATGCGAAATTAATGAAGTTAAAAGGCATTGATTATAGTGCTTATACAAAGGCTGGTACACTTGTGTATGTAGCAGTTGATGACAAATATGCAGGTTGTATTGTGATTTCTGATATTATCAAAGATCATGCTAAAGAAGCTATTAGTGGTTTGAAATCATTAGGGGCCAAGGAAACTGTTATGTTAACAGGTGATAGTGCTTCTACTGCAGATCTTGTGGCCAATACAATTGGCATTGATACAGTACACAGTGAACTTCTTCCTGCAGATAAGGTAGAAGAAGTAGAAAAGTTGTTAGCTAAGAAATCAGACAAAGAAAAACTTGCCTTTGTTGGCGATGGTATCAATGATGCACCAGTACTCTCTCGTGCTGATATTGGTATTGCGATGGGTGGTCTTGGTAGTGATGCTGCCATTGAAGCAGCAGATGTTGTTTTGATGGATGATGATCCATTAAAGATTTCCCTTGCAATGAAGATTTCTACTAAGACATTAAAAATTGTAAAACAGAATATCGTCTTTGCGTTAGCTGTTAAGTTCATCTGTTTAGTATTAGGTGCACTCGGTATTGCGTATATGTGGCTTGCAATATTTGCAGATGTAGGTGTTATGATTCTTGCAGTCATGAACGCAACACGTGCTCTCACAATTCATAATTAAAGGTATCCTCAGGGATGCCTTTTTCATTGTATAAAAAACATCTAGCCAAGCTAGATGAGTATACCTTTTAAATGATCACATTCATGCTGAATGATCTGTGCTGTAAAACCAGTAAAAGTTTTAATCTTCTTCTTAAATGATTCATCAAAGTAAGACACCTTGATTGTTTCATAACGTTTCACCATCTTTTGTCCTACATGAGATAAACATCCCTCTTCACATTCATGATAATTACCACTTGTTTTAATGATTTCAGGATTATACATCACATGCATCTTTTCATCTTCTAAAAAGATAATAACTGCTTTATTATAGCCAATCATATTCCCTGCCATACCGACACATTCATGAAGATGTGCTTGAAGAGTATCCTTTAAATCAGTTCCTATATATAAATCTTCTTTCGTCGCTTTTTCTGCCACCTGTGATAAGAAGAAATTATCCTTTACTATTTCTTTAATCATTTCTACATCCTCCTGAAATCTATTATAACATAAGAAAACAGGCTCATAAGAGCCTGTTAAGCATATTATAATCCTTTTTCAGTTAATTCTCTTGCAACATCATCTTTGATAGTTACGCCTTCTTCTTCAAGTCTTGCAATAGTATCTGCAAACTGAGGAAGGTATTTCTTATGGGCGATTAATAATTCATCCATAATACGTTTCGCTTTAGCACCCGCTACAATCTGTGGATTGATTGTGAAAGCCTGTAATAAAGTTCCATAATCACCTGTTACAGCAGCTTCTTCAACACATAATTCCATGTTCTTCATGCACTGTACCCATCCCCTTTCTGCTGGTTCTAATGGACCAAAAGCGATTGGACGTGCACCAGTACTTCCAATATAAGAAGATACTTCTACGGCACAATCAACTGGAAGATCAGGTACTGCACCATTATTTTTAGTAGTTACAACGATATGACTTAACTTATTTCCATAAATAGATGCAATTGTTTCACAAGCTGCATCACTGTAATGTGCACCACCACGTTTTGCAAGCTGTTCTGGCTTATGATCTAAGTTAGGATCCTTATATAATTCAAATAATTCATGTTCAGTCTTCTGTACCTGCTGACCTCTTGTTCCAACATTTGGATCATTGTATTCCTTTAAACCGTGTGCTAACATTTCTTCTTCACGATAGTAATATCTATGATATCCACAAGGAATCATATTCATACGTAATAACTGTTCTTTAAAGAATGGGATATCATGAATATTAGCTGGGATACCCATATCTTTACCTTCATACATTGCATTGATGATGTCTTTAGTCACTTCATGACCATGTTCATCAAATACTTTATGCCAATGGAAATGGTTTAAACCTGCAAACTTGTAAGTTAACTGATCCAATGTTTTTCCAATTGTTTTTGGTTCATCCATCATAGCACCTACCGGTACGTTACATAAACCAATAACCTTATCCCACTTACCATATTTCATAACTGATTCAGTCACCATTCCACTTGGGTTAGTGAAGTTGATTAACCATGCATCAGGACATAATTCCTTCATATCTTCTACGATGCTTAAGATAACTGGAATAGTACGTAATGCCTTAAACATACCTCCCGCACCATTTGTTTCCTGTCCTAACATTCCATAAGAAAATGGAATTCTTTCATCCTTGATACGTGCATTTAATAAACCTACTCTGAACTGTGTAGTAACAAAGTCAGCTCCTGGTAATGCTTCTCTACGGTCTAATGTAAGATGTACTTTTACATCATAAGGAGATGCATCCCACATTCTCTGTGCCATTTCTCCTACGATTTCAAGTTTTTCTTTACCATCTTCGATATCGCATAGCCAGATTTCTCTGATTGGTAATTCATCATATCTCTTGATGAACCCTTCCATTAATTCTGGTGTATAGCTGCTACCTCCACCAATAGTAACGATTTTTACGCCTTCTTTATTCATTGTTGCGTTCCTCCTTCGACAACACCATTATACGTAAAAAGAATAAGGAAAACATTAAAATGTAAGCGAAAACAACAGTGTTCTCTTTTTGTTCCTTATTTCTAAGGTTTTTAGGGAACACTGTTCTATTTGATGATTGGGTTATCTGTTTTTCTACCATGGTCTGTAAATATGTTTTCACATTCCATAGAAGTCACTGTTTTATTTTCTAAATGTTCATCATAGTCGGTATTAAAATAACCTGCATAAAGAACATCAAGTAGATAAAGTAAAGAAAGATTAAAAGAGAATGTACCTAAATTATCAATTAATTTTTCTCTTGTGGATACATATAAACAGCAGTCTGACTGACTAGAAAGAGAGTTAGTCCCATAAGTTGTAATAGTGATAAAAGATAACTTTCTTTCAACTAATTTACGACAGATAAAAATACATTTTGATGTTTCACCAGAATAACTGATAAGAATAAATAATGTATTGCTGCTACAATAACATGCTTCATAAAAAGCTTCATCCATGCTATCAAAAATATCTACCTTCTTACCAATTTTCATCATCTTTTCTTTAAAGGTATACGAAATTCCCTTCTGTGCACCTGATACGACAATCGCAATATGTTCCTTCTTTTCGATACGATTGATGGCTTCCTGAAGTGTATCATGATTCAGTAAAGAAATCGTATCCTGCAACGTTTCATCATAAAGTAATCCTATTTTATTCGCAATCACTATATTCTTATCATTTTGGGAGAATGGTCTATTACTATTTATTTCCTGAAAGTGTGTGGATAAGTATCGTATTTCTTCTAAATACTGTTTCTTGAAGTCATTAAATCCTTCAAATCCTAATTTCTGTACAAAACGTACAACTGACGATGGGGCTAAAAATACTTCCTTTGCGACTGTTCTTACTGTCTCATTTTCTAGTTGTATGCCCTGACTTATCAAGTACTGTCCTAATCTTTTTTCATTAGGATTCATTGGACTCTTTTCTAATGCTTCTCTTATTAACATAGTTCTTTAAAAGGTATGAATGGCTCAGTCGTTTTGTCTAATCTCTTTTCTAGATAGACTACATCTAGCCACTGATCAAACTTATAGCCACATTCATGGAAATGAGCGGCTTCTTTAAAACCATATTTTTCATGAAAAGCGATACTTGCATCATTTGGATAAGTGATGCATCCATAAAGATTCGTAATATTCATTCTTATAAGATAGTCAATCAAAGCATTATAAAGAAGATGGCCTATTCCTTTATGACGCTTTCTATCATCAATATAAATAGATAATTCTGCAGAATGATCATAGGCACGACGATCATACAATGTCCCTGCATAGGCGTATCCTATAACTTCTCCCTCTTCTACTGCGACTAGATATGGATATTTTTCTAGAGTATGACTGATACGATCTGCCATTTCTTTGACTGTAGGTGGTTCTAATTCAAATGTGATAGTTGTATTAAGGACATAGGGTGCATAAATCTTTTGGATAGACTCTGCATCCTCTACTGTTGCGATTCTAATAGTAATCATCATTTTCCTCCTTATTATTTATCAATTCTATAATATTTTCAAAAAATTATAAAGTCTAAAACAGTCTATTTAAGAGTTTTTGTGAAAGCAATTTTGTGTCTGATAATCAGTATTTTTCTTTAATTAATTACTGATTTTCAAAAATGAATTCTAGTTAAAGATTACGTTAAGATTAAATTTTTATATTGACATTCAAACAAAGTATGTTTTATAGTTAGTACTGCAAGCGAACGAATCAGTTCTTATGCAAAATATATGCCTCTGATTAAAAACCTACGGACAGGCAGGGGCAGTTGCCGAAGGTGGTTAGGAGCCACATTATTGATTGCGTTAAAAGCGCAAATTTTATGAGTTGATTACTTTACAATCGTCGCTTAGAAATAAGCACATCATCTTATAGAACGGTCAATATAGTACGTGACATTATATTTATGCATAGGAAGTAGGCATTCTCTGCTGATTTCGCATAGAAAAAAAGTACCATGTATCACATTTTTTTACACGTTTGACAGATGATGAATAATCATCTGTCTTTTTTTATGTTTAGACATGATGAGGAAAGGGAGATTATGAACTTAAAGAGACAAGCGAGTGCACCGCTTTATGAAGCGATTGAGACATTTAGAAAGAAAAGAATCGTACCTTTTGATGTTCCTGGACACAAGAGAGGAAGAGGAAATCCTGAACTTGTGGATTTACTAGGAGAAAGATGCGTAGGGATTGATGTGAATTCAATGAAACCACTTGATAACCTCTGTCATCCTGTTTCAGTGATTAAAGAGGCACAAGAATTAACTGCCGAAGCATTTGGTGCTGAACATGCATTTTTTATGGTGGGAGGCACAACACAGGCAGTACAGAATATGGTTTTATCTGTCTGTAAAGCAGGTGATGAAATTATTGTACCTAGAAATGTGCATAAGAGTGTAATTAATGCACTCATCTTATGTGGTGCAACTCCTGTTTATCTCAATACTGAGATCAATGCGAAACTAGGAATCGTACTTGGAGTCACTGTTGAACAGGTAGAAAAAGCAATACAGGCACATCCTAAGGCTGTTGCAGTATTAGTCAATAATCCTACCTACTATGGCATATGTTCAGATATAAAGGGTATCTGTGATGTAACGCATCGTTACGGATTAAAGGTTCTTGCCGATGAAGCGCATGGTACACATCTTTATTTTGGTGATAATCTTCCTATGAATGCCATGAAAGCTGGAGCTGATATGGCTGCGATATCCATGCATAAGTCAGGAGGATCATTAACGCAGAGTTCTATTCTTCTTACAAGTAACGGCATGAATGCAGAACATGTACAATCAATCATCAATATCACTCAGACTACAAGTGCTTCCTACCTTTTGATGACAAGTCTTGACTTGTCTAGAAGAAATCTTGCTTTACGTGGAAGACAATCATTCGCAAAGGTAAGTGAATGGGCACAGTATGCAAGAGATGAAATCAATTCAATTGGTGGTTATTATGCCTATGGTAAAGAGCTGATTAATGGAAGTACGGTATATGATTTTGATGTCACAAAGCTTTGTGTCTATACAAGAGATATTGGTCTAGATGGTATTGAGGTGTATGACATCTTAAGAGATGAGTATGATATCCAGATAGAGTTTGGAGATATTGGTAACATTATGGCTTATATCTCTATTGGAGATAGAATTCAGGATATTGAAAGACTTGTAGGCGCTTTAGCTGAAATTAGTCGTCTGTATTCAAAGGAAGAAAAACGCTTTGAGGTAGATAGCCAGATGCTTCTCCCTCATGTTGCCGTTTCACCACAGGTTGCATTCTATGCCGATAAGGTCAATGTACCAATCCGTGATGCAGCAGGATGTATATCAGGTGAGTTTGTCATGGCTTATCCACCTGGTATTCCAATTCTTTCTCCAGGAGAAGAGATTACTGATGAGATTATTGATTATATCCAGTATTCAGTGGAAAAAGGATGTTCAATGCAGGGGATGGAAGATCCTACATTAGAAACATTAAATGTATTAAAAATGTAAGGGAGACAAATGAAGATGGAATTTTGGTTTTCAGAACTTCACTCACCTCATGTGAAGTTTGATATCCGTGTTGAAAAACAGTTGTTCTCAGGTGAGAGTGATTATCAGAGAATTGATGTATTTCAATCACCAGAGTTTGGAAAGTTCCTAACACTTAATGGGAGTGTTATATTTTCAGAACAAGATTGTTTTATCTACAATGAAATGGTTGTTCATGTACCTATGTCCGTTCATCCCGATGTAAGAAATGTCCTTATTGTTGGTGGTGGCGACGGTGGTGTTTCTATGGAATTGTTACAGTATGACAATATTGAACGTATTGACATAGTGGAACAGGATGACATGTTTGTGGATGTATGTAAGGAATATTTTCCACAAACAGCAGCTGGATTAGATGATGATAGAGTTCATATTTATTATTCAGATGCATTAAGGTTCTTACGTTCCAAGAAGGATATGTATGACCTGATTATTAATGATGCGACTGACCCTTTTGGTGCAAGTGAAGGGTTATTTACAAGAGAATTTTATGGAAACTGCTTTAAGGCACTTAAAGAAGACGGCATACTGGTTTACCAGCATGGAAGTCCCTTCTATGATGAAGATGAAGAAGCCTGCAGAACGATGCATAAAAAAGTATTCCATACATTCCCAATAAGTAGAGTATATCAGGCACATATTCCTACAAGTCCATCAGGATATTGGCTATTTGGTTTTGCATCAAAGAAATATCATCCACTTACAGATTTTAAACCACTTGAGTGGAAAAAAAGAAAGATACATACAGAATATTACACTACTAATCTTCATACAGGAGCATTTATGTTACCTAAGTATGTAGAAAATTTATTAGAACAGGAGGAAGAAAGATGAGTAGAGTTTTAATTATTGGTTGTGGAGGGGTTGCTTCAGTTGCCATCCACAAATGTTGTCAGAACAGTGTTGTATTTGAAGAAATTATGATTGCGAGTAGAACAGTGAGTAAATGTGAAAAGCTTGCTGAAGAATTAAAGGACAAGACTAGCACAAAAATTACAACTGCACAGGTAGATGCAGATAATACTGATGAAGTGATTGCACTTATTAAAGAGTATCAGCCAGATGCTGTATTAAATCTTGCTTTACCTTATCAGGATTTAACAATCATGGATGCATGTTTGGCTTGTAAGGTACCATATATCGATACTGCGAACTATGAAGCTGAAGATACAAATGATCCTAAGTGGCGTGCTATTTATGAAAAGAGATGTGAAGAATTGGGATTCTCTGCTTATTTTGATTACTCTTGGCAGTGGGCTTATATGGACCGTTTTAAGGAAGCAGGTATTACTGGTCTATTAGGTACTGGTTTTGATCCAGGTGTGACGAGTGTGTTTGCCGCTTATGCAAAGAAACATTACTTTGATGAAATTCATACGATTGATATTCTAGACTGCAATGGTGGTGATCATGGTTATCCATTTGCGACTAACTTCAATCCTGAAGTTAACTTAAGAGAAGTATCTGCACCAGGTTCTTACTGGGAAAATGGAAAATGGGTAGAAATTCCAGCTATGTCAATTAAGAGAGAATATAACTTTGATGAAGTAGGAGAAAAGGATATGTATCTTCTTCATCATGAAGAAATTGAAGCATTAGGTAAGAATATGCCTGAAGTAAAAAGAATTCGTTTCTTTATGACATTTGGGGAAAGCTATTTAACACATATGAAATGTTTAGAGAATGTTGGTATGCTTTCTACAACACCTGTTGAATTCAATGGACAGCAGATTGTACCTATTCAGTTCTTAAAAGAATTATTACCCGATCCATCTACTTTAGGTCCTCGTACTGTTGGTAAGACGAATATCGGTTGTATCTTTACTGGTATTAAGGATGGTAAGGAAAGAAGTATTTATATCTACAATGTATGTGATCATCAGGAATGCTTTAAGGAAGTTGGTTCTCAGGCAGTATCTTATACAACAGGCGTGCCTGCAATGATTGGTACTATGCTTGTATTACAGGGATTATGGAATAAGCCAGGTGTTTATACAACTGATGAATTTGATCCAGATCCATATATGGATGCTTTAAATAAATGGGGACTTCCTTGGAAGGTAGTAGAAAATCCTACTTTAGTGGATTAGTTATGAAGATCAATGAACTACCTACGCCTTGTTTTGTGATTGATGAAACAAAGCTTATACATAATTTAGAAATACTAAAAGAAGTAGAAGAACGTACTGGTGCAAAGATTTTACTGGCTCAGAAATGTTTTTCATGCTTTGAAGAATATCCACTTATAGGAAAATATATAAGTGGTACAACAGCAAGTGGTCTTTATGAAGCAAGACTTGGAAAAGAAGAAATGGGTTTGGAGAATCATGTATATTCTCCTGCCTATCGTTCCCAGGATATAGAAGAACTTGCAGAAATATGTGATCATATTGTATTTAACTCTAAAGCACAGCTTAAAAGATATGCAGAAGTTGTGAAAGATACATCTATTGGTGTGCGTATTAATCCAGAATGTTCTACGCAGGTTGGACATGCAATTTATGATCCATGTGCACCTGGTTCTAGAATGGGAATTCGTGCATGTGATTTTGATGATGAGATTGCAGAAATGGTGGATGGATTTCATTTCCATACGCTATGTGAACAGAATTCTGATGATTTAGAAACTACATTGAAGGCTGTGGAAGAGAAGTTCTCTAAATGGCTTCCACAAATGAAATGGCTGAATATGGGTGGAGGACATCATATTACAAGAGATGATTATGGTGTTGAACGATTGATTCAATGTATTAATCATATGCAGGAAACTTATGATTTACAGGTTTATTTAGAGCCTGGTGAAGCCGTTGCCTTAAATGCGGGATATAACGTGACTGAAGTATTGGATATTGTAGAGAATAATGGAAAGATTCTGATTCTTGATACCTCTGCTGCCTGCCATATGCCTGATGTATTAGAGATGCCTTATCGTCCCCCACTCAAAGAAAGTGGATTACCAAATGAACTCGCCTATACATATCGCCTTTCTTGTAATACGTGTCTGGCTGGTGATGTGATTGGTGAATATTCATTTGATCATGAAATAAAGATTGGAGATAAGCTTTATTTTGAGGATATGGCTATTTATTCCATGGTTAAAACAAATACATTTAATGGGATTCCCCTCCCTTCTATTGCAGTTATGGATCAAAATGGGGAGTGTCGCATCATAAAGGAGTTTGGTTATGAAGATTTTAAAAACAGATTGTCTTAGTGATGGATTTCGCATGCCTGGAGAATTTGAAAAGCAGGATGGCTGTTTGATGATTTATCCATGGCGTCCTGGCTCTTGGAATTATAATGCGAAGTATGCAAGAGATGTATTTGTAGAGATTGCACATATTCTTGGGGCATATGAAGACGTGTATATGATTGTACGTTCTGAAGATATGAACGAAGCTGTCACAAGACTTAATCATCCTCATATTCACATTATAGAAGCAAGTAGTAATGATGCATGGGCAAGAGATACTGGACCTACTTTTGTGATTAATGACAAAGGTGAGAGAAGAGGTATCAGCTGGGAATTTAATGCCTGGGGTGGAAGTTATGATGGTTTATATTCCCATTGGGAAAATGATCAGCTTATTCCGAATCATCTCTGTGAATATCTTGGAGATGACTTGTATGAAGCACGTCCTTTTGTCTTAGAAGGTGGCTCGATTCATGTAGATGGTGAAGGAACACTTATTACAACTGAAGAATGTTTATTAAGTCCTGGACGTAATCCTACAATGACTCGTAATGAGATTGAAGAGAAGCTGAAACAATATTTGAATGTAGAAAAGATCATCTGGCTTCCTTATGGTATTTATAATGATGAAACAAATGGACATGTAGATAACTTCTGTTGTTTTGTAAAGCCTGGTGAAGTGCTTCTTGCATGGACTGATGATGAAGAGGATCCACAATATGTAAGAAGTCATATGGCTTATGAAATCTTATCGAGTCAAAAAGATGCAAAAGGAAGACCGTTAAAGATCCATAAGCTCCCTATTCCACATATTCCTGTATGTATTACTGAAGAAGATTTAAAAGGATATGTGTTTGAAGAGGGTGAAGATACAAGAGAAGTTGGAGAACGTTTAGCTGCAAGCTATATTAATTTCTATATTGGCAATCATTGTGCCTTATTACCTCAATTTGGAGATGAACATGATTCTCTTGCAGTTGATATCTTAAAAGAATGTTTTCCTGAACGTGACATTATTCCTATTGATGCACGTGTTATTTTAACAGGTGGAGGTAATATCCACTGTATTACACAGCAGATTCCTGCAAAGTAGGAGGTTTATATGAGACAAGTCAAAGTTGCTGCATTACAGTTTTCATGCAGTCGAGATGTACAAGAAAATATTAATAAAGCAGAAAAGATGGTAAGAGAGGCAGCAGACAATGATGCCAATATCATTCTGCTTCCTGAATTATTTGAACGTCAGTATTTCTGTCAGGAGAAACGCTATGACTATTATGATTATGCATTACCTCTTGAAAAAAATCCTGCCGTGAACCGTTTTAAAGAAGTTGCAAAGGAATTAGGTGTAGTCATTCCTGTGAGTTTCTATGAAAGAGATATAGATCGTCTCTTTAATACTGTAGCAATGATTGATGCCGATGGAAGTGTGTTAGGAATTTATAGAAAAACACATATTCCTGATGATCATTTTTATCAGGAGAAGTTCTATTTCACTCCTGGTGATACTGGTTTTAAAGTATTTGATACACGTTTTGGTTGTATTGGTGTAGGCATCTGCTGGGATCAATGGTTTCCTGAAACAGCCAGATGTATGGCTGTACAGGGGGCGGAGATGTTACTCTACCCTACTGCCATTGGCAGTGAACCTATTTTAGATGTTGATAGCAGTGGTCATTGGAGACGTGTGATGCAGGGTCATGCAGCCGCTAATTTAATGCCTGTAGTGGCTGCAAATCGTATTGGAGTAGAAACAGTTGAACCTTGTAAAGAAAATGCCGGACAATCTTCTTCTTTAGATTTTTATGGTTGTTCTTTTATTGCGGATGCAACAGGAGATATTATTGCCTCAGCAAAACAGGAAGAGACAATACTTTATGGAGAGTTTGATTTAGATGCATTGAAAGAGGAACGTTTATCTTGGGGATTGTTTAGAGATAGACGTCCTGAGACATATGTCGTAATGACAAAGAAATAGGACTGAACCTTTAGGATTCAGTCCTTTTATAATACAAAAATGAGAGGCGCGCAGGTCCTCTCACAACGTAAGCTTATATTACCTTATTTTTCTCTTAAAGTAAAAAATGCTCAATAAAAAAACATATATTAAGGACTCAATCCATTAATGAGTTCAGTCCTTTTAATACTATATTCCTGATACAACTTTAATCATTAATAATACTAATACAATTGGAATGACTGGTCTAATAACCTTAGAACCGTTATTCACAACCATTCCAGCACCTACATAATGTCCTGCAATACTAAAGCATGAAGCAGCAAGTCCTAATCCCCATAGGATCTTTCCTGCTAAGATAAATGTAACTAATGCTGAAATGTTTGAAGATAGATTTACTACCTTTACATTTCCTGTCGCCTTATCTATTGGCATCTTCGCAAACTTAGTAAATACAAGTAATAAGAATGTGCCTGTTCCCGGACCATAGAATCCATCATAACAGCCAATCACAAATGAGCATACAATTGCAATCAAATATTGTTTAGTCTTTGTCATTCCCACTGGAACTTCTACATCCATATTCTTATCTTTTAATACACAGATTGCAACAACTGGTAAAAGAACAACTAATACCATCTTTAAAATTGAATCACTCATAATAAGTGTAAGATTTGCGCCTGCGACAGAACCAATGAGTGCGCCAATGACTGTTCCTGGTACAAATCCCCAATCTACTTTTTTATTCTTAATAAGTCTTGCAGTCGATACAACAGTGCCTGTTGATGATGACAGCTTATTTGTCGCAATTGCGGCGTGTACTGGTATTCCTGCAAACATATAGGCTGGAAGTGAAATCAGACCTCCCCCACCTGCAATTGAATCTACAAAGCCCGCTAGAAATACTAACGGACATACAATGAAATAAATCCCCATTTTCCCTTTTCCTTTACATAAGATATAAGAGGTGAATACCTCGATTCCCTATTGTAGCGATTTAGGAAAGAGATGTAAACTACCTTTTTATGTATGAAGTATTTAATATGTTTTGTTAGACAGTGTCTAGCAAAGTTCAAAACTCTATTTTAAGGTAAAACAAAAACTCCCAAAAGGGAGTTCTTGAATGTCTCTTGTAATAAGTGATAAATAATATTATCTCTTTGAGAACTGTGGAGCACGTCTTGCTTTTTTAAGACCGTATTTCTTACGTTCTTTAACTCTTGAATCACGAGTTAATAAGCCAGCAGCCTTTAATGTTGGTCTGTAATCAGAACCAGCTTCAAGTAAAGCTCTTGCGATACCATGACGGATAGCACCAGCCTGACCTGAGATACCTCCACCATTAACATTAACTTTTACATCGAACTTATCCTTTGTACCAGTTAATTCTAATGGCTGGTCAACGATCATTAATAATACGTCTGAAGGAAGGTATTCCTTAGCAGCCTTACCGTTGATTTCGCATTTACCAGTACCTGGTGTTAAGATAACACGAGCTACTGAAGATTTTCTACGACCTGTTCCTCTGTACTGTACGTTTGCCATTTATTCTTCCTCCTACTTTAACTTTAATTCTACTGGTTTCTGAGCAGCATGTGGATGTTCACTACCAGCATAAACAAATAATTTCTTAGCCTGCTGTCTGCCAAGAGTGTTGTGTGGAAGCATACCTTTGATGGCAGTTTCTACGAATCCAGTTGGATTCTGTTCCTGGAACTGTCTAGCAGTTTTAACTTTTAAACCACCTAAGAATCCAGAATGGTGATAGTACTTCACCTTGTCTAACTTCTTACCTGTCATTACTACTTTTTCTGCATTGATGATAACTACATAGTCACCAGTGTCTACATGTGGAGTATAAGTAGGCTTGTTCTTACCTCTTAATACTGTAGCAACCTGAGATGCTAAACGACCTAATGTAAGACCAGTTGCATCTACAACATACCATTTTCTTTCAATTGTGGCTTCTTTAGCCATTGTTGTTTGTCTCATTCTTTTTTCTCCTTTTAAAATAACCTTACCGGGGTCTTTTTAAAATGATTTTATCCAGGGAAACGTATTGTCCGTTGATAAGGGTCAGACTGTTTCCTGAACAAACAAACTCATGCATTCTTGTATCAAGGTATAATACCCCTTGAACAGAACAATCTTATTATAGCAACACACGCACTTTTGTCAATGATTAAAAGAAAAATTCTCTTGAATTTTTCTATTGTTTTCCTTTCTTGAATTCAATGTGATTAAGAACGTGAAGATGATATTCTTCAGCCAACTTTTCTAGATAATGATACATCTCGTAGCTGAGCTGATCTGGTGAATGAGCATCTAATCCAAGAATAATATCATTGCCTATCATTGAGGCAATCTGGAAGAAATATGCATTGGCATAAGGATAGACGTCCTTCCCATTCATCTTCACTTTGCCCTTACGTACGCCTCCTGCATTAAGTTCTAGAGGTGTGTTAGTTGCTTTGGCCTTCTTACATATACGTAAGATGACTTCTTTGCTGACATCATCTATTTTTCCATATCCCATTAAAAAGAGATCTGGATGTGCTACATAGGAAAAAAGTCCTGTATCCATTGCTTTTTCTAATTCTTCAGCATAATGCAGCAGGTCTTTCTTCTTAAGATTCTTTCTACCGTAGTAACAGTCATGAATACTATGCTTATGAAAATGATGTCCTAGAATTAAATAATCGACTTCTCCGGAGTCTAATAGACTCTGATAATAATCTAGATAGTCTTCGAAGTATTCCGCCTCAAATCCCTTATATATCTTTATATAATGGAAATGCTTCTGACAGTAATCAAGCGCATCTAGATAATCTTGTTTTTCATTATAAGGCATACGCATCTTAGGGCCATTTCTTAAGAGAGCACCTATACATGATTTTAATCCCTGTAATGAACGAATAGAAGTCAGTGAATGAAGAAGATGAGTACGGTAATGAGGTAAAGCAATATGACAACTCATTCCTAATTCCTGATAACCTTCATGCAGTGCTGCTTCTACCATTTCATATTCATTACCTAATGCATGTCCACAGCGATATGTATGGGTATGATAGTTAATCATTTTCTTCATAATAAACTTCCTGTAAATAAAGGCCTTCTGGCTTTGCCTTAAATAAACATTTCTTCTTTCCCTTTGAGTTAAGCAGATCTTCTACAAATTCCTTTGTACGCCAGTGGGATCCTACTTGTATAAGTGCGCCTGTTATAAGACGTACCATGTAACGACGGAATCCATTCCCAATAAATCGCATTGTTACAATACCGTCTTTTTCTTGTATATCAATTGTTTCTATAACACGGATTGTATCTCCTAAACCATTAAAGACACAAAATGAGGCAAAATCATGTTCTCCTAAAAAGATCTTTGCACACTCCCTCATAGCTTCTATATCTAATGAACGATTGTGCTGATAGACATAGAGTCTCTCTATTGGATTATAAGGCTTTGTAGAAACAAGATAACGATATTCTTTCTTCTTTGCACTATAGCGTGCATGAAAGGATTCATCAACTATGAATGAATCCTTGATATAGATATCATCAGGGAGGAAATTGTTTAAAGCACGGATCCATTGTTTTTCTGGTATTTCTTTATTGATATCAAAATGGAACACCTGGCCTACAGCATGGACACCTGCATCTGTTCTTCCTGATGAATGAATTGTAACTTCTTCATGAGTGATCTTATAAATGGCTTTTTGTATTTCTTCCTGTACTGTCCGTTTATCTGGCTGAATCTGCCAGCCATAGAAGTGTGTGCCATCATAAGTCACAATACATTTTATTCTCATAGTATAAAACTCAAAGCTATAACACTCGAAATGACAACAAGTGAGAAAACAAGAGAAAGTGTATCACCTAAATTCCACTTCACCTGATGGTAACGTGTTCTTGTTGCTTCTGGGTTATAGTTTCTACTTTCCATAGCGTTTGCGAGATCATCTGCACGCATAAATGCAGAGATGAATAATGGAATAATTAAAGAGACAATGGCTGATACCTTCTCTTTAAATGTACCTTCCTGGAAATCAACACCTCTAGAGGCCTGTGCTTTCATAATTCTTTGTGTTTCTTCTAATAGTGTAGGAATGAAACGTAAAGCGATAGAAATCATCATTGCGATTTCATGAGTTGGAAAACCAACCTTCTTGAGTGGACCAAAGAGTTTTTCTAAACCAAGTGTTAAGTCTAATGGCTTTGTACAGGCTGTTAGAAGAGTTGTCATAGAGATAATCAAGACTAGACGAATAAGAATATAGGCAGTCTGTTTTAAGGCCCCAGAATAGATTTTAACGGGTCCTAGAGTACATACGACAGAACCTGTATTTAAGAATAAAAGATTGAATAAGGCAAGGAATAACATCATAACAATCATTGGTTTCATTGCCTTCATAACATCCTTAAATGAAATTTTAGAAAGAATCAGGCAGAGAATGACATAAGCAGCTAAGATACCGTAGCCGATAAAGCCTGCATCAAAGAAAACAGCTATTAAGAATAATAAAAGAAGACCTATTTTTAAACGTGGATCTCTTTTATGTATAAAAGAGTTAAGAGGAAGATAACGTCCAATAATCATACTATCCATTGTATTCTCCTCCTATTGCGTTAACTAATTCATCTATATCTTTGATAGATGGGTTGATATGGAAACCTCCCATATTGAGTTCCTGAATGAAATCAGTAATAACAGGTAAATCGATGCTCATTGATTCAAGATAGTCTCTTTCACTAAAGAGTTCATCAACCCCACAATAACGTTCTACTTCACCATGATTCATGACAACAACATGATTGCAATATTTTAAGACATGGTTCATATCATGAGAGACCATGATAACTGTCTTACCACTTTCCTGGAATTTCTTGAATAGTTCCAGCATTTCTTTAGCGCCTTGTGGATCTAAGCCCGCTGTTGGTTCATCTAGTACAAGAATATCTGGCTCCATTGCAAGTATACCTGCAATAGCCACCCTTCTTTTTTGTCCACCTGATAATTCAAATGGGGATCTTTCAAGATAACTTTCATCTAAGCCAACAAGATTTAATACCTTATGTGCACGTTCTTTGGCGTCTTCTTCAGACATACCGAAGTTCATTGGCCCGAAGATGATATCTTTTTCGATTGTTTCTTCGAATAACTGATATTCTGGAAACTGGAAAACTAATCCTGCTTTTTTTCTTAGTGGTTTTAGAACTTCAGGTTTTTCTCCAGCACGAATCACAAATTCATCAATGTCTACTTCACCATTTGATGGAAGAAGTAAGGCATTGATATGCTGAATCAATGTTGATTTACCACTTCCTGTATGACCAATCAGAGCTGTAAAAGAACCCTGAGGAATTTTTAGAGAAACATCTTTTAATGCGATATATGAAAATGGAGTATTTTCTCCATATATATAATTTACTTTTTTAAATTCAATTGACATAATTCTTTCACCAGCTTTTCTTTGTTTATGATAGGTTTGATTGGATAACCTGAATCATGAAGTTTTTTAGAAATCTTATATGCAAATGGTACGTCAAGGCCAATACGTTCTAACTCTTCTTTTTGAGTTAATACTTTCTCAGGTGTACCTTCATCAATGATATGACCATTGTCTAATAGAACCACATGATCAGAAAGAGCTGCTTCTTCAATATCGTGCGTGATAGAGAGAATTGTCATATTCTGAGTTTTGTTGAGTTCATGAACAAGGTTATTGATTTCAATCTTACCACGAGGATCAAGCATACTTGTTGCTTCATCTAAAATAATAATAGATGGATGCATTGCAAGTATTCCTGCAATTGCAACACGCTGTTTCTGTCCTCCTGAAAGTTTAGTAGGTTCATGATCAAGGAATTCAGTCATGTTGACTTTTTTGGCATAAGTCTGGATGATATCTTCCATATCTTCTGTAGGAACACATAGGTTCTCTAATCCAAAAGCGATATCATCTCTAACTGTTGAACCAATAAACTGGTTATCAGGATTTTGGAATACAATACCTACTTTTTCTCTAACATCATAAAGATGTTCTTCATCTAAATGAATTCCATCAACTGTGATGTCTCCTGTTTTAGGTTCGAGTAAACCAATAATTAACTTTGCAATCGTACTTTTACCAGAACCATTATGACCTAATACAACTGTATAGCTACCTTTAGGTACAGAAAAAGAAATATGATCTATCGTTTTGGCACCTTCTTCGTACTCAAAACTCAAATTATTTATGTCTACAGCATTAGCCATGGTTAGCCTCCTAATTATTAAAACACGTGTTCTAAGTGTATCATTTTATTTTTGTTTCATCAATATATTCATATTCTGAATACTGGTCATCTATTTCCCCGGCAATGCTTAATTTATAGTTAAGATTCTCTTTATAGTTGAGTGAAAAATAGCAGCTATAGAGAATATCTAAAATACAGGTAGTAGATTCAGTGGATGCAAAGTCTCCAATCTTTGTATTCAGCATTTCTCTTGATGAAATTCTCAAACTGACATCGGATAAATTAACAAGTGTACTTTTAGAGATACTAGTAATCGCAATGATCGGTGTATGTTTACTCTTTAGTTTTTTCGCAAGATGTAGTATATGAGCTGTTTCACCAGAATAAGAGATAATAATAGCACAATGGTCAGGACCGCTCATAGAAGCCTGCATCAGGTCATTTCCTGAGATCATAACAGTGTCTACTCGTTTCTGGATAGAATACATCTTCTGAGCAAATGATTGGGCAAGATGCTGTTTATTAGGGCGTGTATAAATATCTATATACTTAGCGTCTCTTAAGAGTTTTAATGCGTTCATGAGATCATCATGTTTCATTAAATGTTTTGTATCTTCTATTGTTTCTTCGTGTAATTTAAAAATATTATTAGATATAACAGAAATGTCGTCACTGATAAGAAATGGAATAGACGCATCAATATCCTGAGAAGCATACATATATTCTAATTCTTCTAAGAATGCTTTTTTAAACTGATTCCAGCCTGCATAACCCATTTTCTTCGCAATACGTACTAATAGTGAAGGACTTGTGAAAGTGGCTTCAGCAATTTCTTTAGTGGTCATGTTTTTTATATCCATTCCCCTATTTAGAATAAACTGAATAATGAGCGCTTCAGAGTCACTGAAGTGTGTTTGTTCAATTTGATGAATGATCATATTATTTCACCTCTATCGCTCATTATAGAGAAAAGAGGTCTAAAACGCAAAGAAAACAGCTTTTAGGCTGTTTTCTTTAAGTCTTCTATCTTTTGTTTAAATTCTTTCAGTCGTCTTTGTTCTTCTTGATAGTTGGAATAAAGATCATCGACTTCATCCATATAATATTGATTTTTCTCTTTTGAGAAGTAATGTCCTATGCTGTTTTTAGCACGTTCAGTTAGTTCTTTTTTTATTGCTTCTAGATTTTCCATATGCCCCATTAATTGATTCTTCTTTTTATCATATGTTTTCTCTAGATTTTCTACATTTATAAGTATATCGTTATTTTTATCAATGTTTTTTAAATGTTCTTGATCATTAAAATAACGATTGAATGAATCTTTTGCTCTACTAATAGCCTTCTTATAAAGCTCATCTTTATCATCACACTTCAACTGAGTGGATAATATATGCAGAGATATATTATAGTGATCGGAGGTGGGAGTTTGATTTGCTGAAGGTTTTGGACGCTTTTTGCTGACTTGTCGAGGGTCAGTGGATTTTGTATAAGAAGCTTGCTGAAGGCTTTTTATGTTTGATTTCATACTATTGACTCCCCCCCTTTCCGATTACAGTTGTATAATAATCAAGAATTTAATTGAATACAACAATATTTTTTCATTTGTGAATAACATACACAAATGAATTCCCTTACAATGTGAAATTGTGTGAATGAAATTTAGGTATTAAAAAAATACCAGAATTCATCTGGTATTATTTCTTAAGTGAAGCTAATTTTTTCTTTAAATCTAAAATTCTGTTATTCTCTTCTTCATAATCAGCCAACATCTGATTAACAGCTTTCTTTGCATATTCAGCAGCATCTTCAGAAAATGTCTTATTTAATTTATCAGTTGCTGTAACTTCGATTTCTTTCTTTAATGCATTGAGGTTTTCTACATGACCATCTAATTGAGCTTTCTTTTTTTCAATGATTTTTTCGATTTCTTCTGCATTACAAACTACATCTTGTTCATGATTTTCTGGAAAAACTGGTGCATCTTTAAAGTAACGATCATAAGATTCTTTTGCTTTTTCAATAATTTTGTTAGTATTCATATTTATTTCCTCCATTATTTCTTGATTTCATTGATTTTGTTTTCTAAATCATCAATTCTTTTTCTTTCTTCTTCATAATCCATTAACATCTGATTTACAGTTTTCTTAGTATATTCTTCTTTATCTTTAGGGAATGTGTTATTAAGAACCTTTGCAGATTCACCTTCAAGTTCTTTCTTAAGTGTATTTAAGTTATTGACATGTCCTTCAAGCTGATTCACTTTTTTATTGATGATTTCTTTCATCTTTTCTTTATCAAAAACTACATTCTGTCCAGAGTTTTCTGGTAATTTTGGTGCATCCTTGAAATAACGATCATATGATTCCTTTGCCTGATCTAAAATCTTTTTAACATCTATATTCATAATTGCTTCCTCCTCTTTTCTTTACGAGTTCATCATAGTCTTATGAACAATTTTAAACAATGATTTAAAGAGTACTTTAAACCCAGTTAACAAAGAAAAGCACTTACATTTTTGGAATTTGTGAATATCATTTACAAAATAGAGGAAAATAAAAACCCCTATGATTTCATAGGGGCTTAGTGATTAGAATAATCCGATGATTGCCATTGGGGCATTGTCACCTTTACGGTTATAAGTTTTGATAACTCTAGTATAACCACCGTTCTTACCTTTGAACTTAGGTGCAACATCATCAAATAGAACCTGTACAGCAGTCTTTCCAGTTGCTGGATCTACTACATTCTGAAGAATAGCAGCAGCCTGTCTTCTTGCATGAAGATCTCCTCTAATACCAAGAGTGATTAATTTATCAACGACTTTACGTACTTCTTTAGCACGAGTAGCAGTTGTTTCAATCTTACCATGCATGATGACATCAGTAGCTAAGTTACGTAACATAGCTTTTCTATGACTAGATACACGGCCTAATTTTCTATTGTTTGCCATTAGTGTACTCCTTCCACAAACTTAGTCCATTGGTTTAAAACCAAGACCTAATTCATTTAATTTTTCTTTAACTTCTTTTAAAGACTTCTTACCAAGGTTACGAACCTTAATCATATCATCTTCAGTCTTAGAAGCTAATTCTTGAACAGTCTGAATTCCTGCTCTCTTTAAGCAGTTGTATGAACGTACAGAAAGGTCAAGTTCTTCAATAGTCATATCAAGAACCTTGTTACCTGTATCTTGCTGTACTTCACTCATAACGTCCATATTCATTGCCTGATCAGTTAATTCAACGAACATATTTAAATGTTCAACTAATACTTTTGCAGCAATTGCAAGAACTTCATGAGGTTTAATTGAACCATCAGTTGTAATCTCCATAGTTAACTGATCATACTTTGCTGACTGACCAACACGAGTTGGTTCAACTAAGTATGCTACATTAACAACAGGAGAGAAGATAGAATCAGTAGGAATTACGTCAACACTGTTAACGAACTTCTTATTCTGATCTGCACTCATGTAACCTCTATCTTTATGAGCATACATTTCCATATAGAAATGCTGACCTTCAGCAACATGAGCAATTACTAAATCATTAGAAATCATCTTAACTTCAGAAGGACATTGAATGTCTGCACCAGTTACAGTAGCTGGACCAGTTACATCAATAACCATTGTTACATCTTCATCAGAATCTAATTCAAATACTAATTTCTTAATATTTAAGATGATAGCTGTAACATCTTCTAAAACACCATCAACTGCTGAGAATTCATGAATAGCGCCATTGATTTTTACTGCAAATACTGCAGCACCTGGCATAGATGATAATAATACTCTTCTTAAAGAGTTACCTAAAGTAGTACCAAAACCTCTTTCTAAAGGTTCGATGATAAACTTACCATAATTTTCATCTTCATTGTATGTATCAACAGTGAAATTTGCTTTTTCAAACTTTTGCATTGTTTCCCTCCTCTTTGAGATATTTATTTTATATAAATGTAATATAAATCAAATTATCCACGAGGACGTTTTGGTGGACGACATCCGTTATGTGGGATTGGAGTAACGTCAGTGATTGCAGTTACTTCTAAACCAGCAGCTGAAAGAGCTCTAACAGCAGCTTCACGTCCTGGACCAGGACCTTTTACACATACTTCAACAGATTTCATACCATGATCCATAGATGCCTTTGCAGCAGCTTCAGCAGCCATCTGAGCAGCATATGGAGTAGATTTTCTTGAACCTTTGAATCCAAGAGCACCAGCGCTTGACCAGCTAATAACGTTACCGTGTTCATCAGCAACTGTTACGATTGTATTGTTGAATGTTGAATGAACATGAGCAATACCTTTTGCTATATTCTTCTTTACACGTTTTTTACCACGTACAACTTGTTTTGCCATTTGTTCTGCCTCCTACTACTTCTTCTTTCCAGCAATTGGAGTAGCTTTACCTTTACGCGTTCTAGCGTTAGTCTTAGTTCTCTGTCCACGTACTGGAAGTCCTTTACGATGGCGAAGCCCTCTGTAGCAACCAATTTCCATTAATCTCTTAATGTTTAACTGAGTTTCTCTACGAAGGTCACCTTCAGTTTTAATATGTTCAACTTCTTTACGAATTTTTGTTTCTTCTTCTTCTGTAAGATCCTTTACTCTAACATCTTCAGAAACGCCAGCAGCTGCTAAGATTTTCTTAGCTGTTGTTGGACCAATACCATAGATATAAGTTAAAGAAACTACCACACGCTTATCGCGTGGGATATCAATACCAGCTATACGAGCCATTGTCTATTGTTCCTCCTAAAAATAATTAACCTTGTCTCTGTTTATGCTTTGGGTTTTCACAGATTACCATTACTCTACCCTTACGCTTGATTACTCTGCACTTGTCGCAGATTGGTTTTACAGATGGTCTTACTTTCATCTTGTGTCTGCCTCCTTTGGGAAGATCTATTTGTGTCTAAATGTGATTCGCCCACGTGTTAAATCATATGGAGAAATTTCTACTGTTACTTTGTCCCCTGGTAAAATGCGAATGTAATTCATACGGATTTTACCAGAAACGTGAGCTAAAATAACTACTCCATTATCCAGCTGGACTTTAAACATTGCGTTTGGTAATGTTTCGACGACCGTTGCCTGGACTTCAATTACGTCATCTTTCTTCTTTGCCAAAATCGATCAACTCCTTATGTACCTTTGTCATGATTTCATAGCCATCTTCAGTGATAGCTACAGTATGTTCGTAATGTGCAGCTAATGAATGGTCTGCAGTTTTTACTGTCCAATTATCATCCATTACTTTAACCTCGGCTTTGCCTAAATGCGCCATAGGTTCAACTGCAATACACATACCTTTTCTTAATTTTGGTCCTCTGCCTGGTTCACCCCAGTTAGGAATGCTAGGATCTTCATGAACCTCTGTGCCAATGCCATGTCCTGTATAGTCTCTAGGCGTTGAGCAGCCATGACTTTCAAGGTAAGTCTGAACAGCATGTGAAATATCAGAAACTCTATTACCTGGTTTAACTTGTTCTAAACCAGCATAAAGCGACTGTTCACATACTTCCATAAGATGTTTAGCCTGTGGAGACACATTGCCAATCGCAAATGTCCACGCAGAGTCACCATGATATCCTTTCCAGCATGCACCTACATCCACAGAGATAATATCTCCATCTTTAAGTACATAACCATTAGGAATGCCATGAACGACAACATCATTTACAGACGTGCAAACAGCACCAGGAAAATTATAAAGATTTAAGAAAGATGGTGTACAACCATTCTTTCTTATAATCTTTTCACAGAAATCAGATACCTGTTCTGTTGTTAAACCCGGTTTAAGCCATTTAGCGAGTTCCTGATGAACTAAACCTACAACATGACCAGCATGTCTCATTAGGTCAATTTCACGTTCATCCTTAATTGTAATCATTATTTGGCCTCCAGATTTTTCTTGATATCTGCATAAACAGCATCCATAGACTGGTCGCCATTAACGTTAGTTAATTCGCCCTTCATTGTGTAATAGTCAATAAGTGGTCTAGTCTGCTTTTCATAAGTATCAAGTCTAACCTGTACAGCTTCTTCGCTCTCATCAGGACGCTGATAGAGTTCTCCACCACACTTGTCGCATACGCCTTCAGTTTTTGGTGGATTGAAAACGACATGATAAGTGGTTCCACAATCCTTACAAGTTCTACGACCTGAAAGTCTCTTGATTAACTTTTCTGATGGTACATCAATATTGATGACAGCATCAATATCAAAACCAAATTCTTTCGCGATACTTTCTAGTTCTCTAGCCTGAATGATAGTTCTTGGGAAACCATCAAGAATAAAACCGTTCTTAAAAGAATCAATATTTTCCTTTAAGAATTCCCTTACCATTTCAACTGTGTATTCATCTGGAACAAGATGCCCAAATTGAATAAAATAACTAGCAATTACCCCGAACTTTGTTTTTTCCTTTAAAGCTTTTCTAAAAAGGTCACCAGTTGAGATCTGGTACAAGCCGTACTCCTCCACTAATTTTTTAGCCTGAGTTCCTTTGCCTGCCCCAGGAGGGCCCATAAGAATAATATTCAAATTCTATTCCTCCTTCTAATTGCTACTTTCTTATATAACCATGATATTCTCTTCTTGTCAACATACTTTTTATTGCTCTTACAGTTTCTAACGCAACTCCTGTTACGATAATCAATCCTGTACCCCCTAGAGACAATGCATTATTTGATGTCATCTTCCAGATTTCTGGAGCGATGATTGGAATAGATGCAATGATTGCTAGGAATAGAGATCCTACCACAGTTACACGATTTAAGACAGTTCCGATATATTTCTTTGTATCATCACCAGTACGAACACCAGGAATTGCGCCACCACTCTTTTTTAAATCTTCACTGATCTTCTTAGCGTCGATCTGTAAGTTTGAATAAAAGAATGTGAATAGAATAATCATAACGATATAGAGAACGAATCCTATAGGTTTCTGATAATTCAAGATATTGTCAATCATCTGAGTTGTAGAAGTAGACTTCATGAAACTAATGATTGTTCTTGGTGCTGCTAAAACTGATGCAGCAAAGATAACTGGAATAACTGAAGAACTATTAATCTTAATTGGTAGATTAGTAGATTCTTTAGTATGCATGACTGTCTGTGTATTTGTTGCATAGATAATAGGAATTTTTCTAATTGCTCCCTCTTCAAATACAACAAACACAACAATGGCTAAATATACAAGAACAAATAAGATGTACCAAGCTAAGCTTGTTGCAGTCTTATAAGTGCTACCAAATGTAACCATTGATTTAAAAGACGAGATAAAACTATTTGGAAGGTTAGCGACGATACCAGTGAAGATCAATAGTGAAGTACCATTACCTACACCTTTAATAGTAATCTGATCACCTAACCACATTGTGAACATAGAACCTGCAGCCATAACTACAACTACATAGACGTATGTCCAAATAGAACTACTCGCTAGAATACTATAACCCTTATCGAATGCATATGTCAATGACCCACCTTGAATTATTGCTAATGCAAGCGTTAACACACGAGTTACTTTATCCTTTTTCTTTTTACCTGTATTACCTTCTTTATTCCACTGAGTTAATGCTGGGACAACGTCCATAGATAATAACTCAATAATAATAGAAGATGTAATATAAGGAGAAACCCCCAAAGAAAATAATGAGAATTTCTCCAATGTTCCTCCACCAAGCATATTCATAATTCCGAAAATTCCTGAAGAGGTAGCAGCGCTTGTGATTGCACTTGTATCAATATAAGGAATCACAATGCCTGCTCCTAATCGGAATACGAATAGTATGCCGAGTGTAAAGACGACCTTACGACGCAATTCACCTTTTTTAAATACTTCTTTAAAAAAGTTTAGCATCTTAGATCACCTCAGTTTTTCCACCTGCAGCTTCAATTGCCTTTACAGCTGATTTTGAGAATTTGCTAGCCTTTACTGTTAAAGCAACATTTAATTCGCCTCTGCCTAAGACTTTTAAACCGTCTAATGCTTTTTTAACTAGCTTAGCTTCCATAACTGCTTCTAAGTCAACAACAGCACCGTTTTCGAACTTATTTAAGTCTTCAACGTTGATGATTGCATATTCCTTAGCATTATGATTAGTGAAGCCACGCTTTGGTAAGCGCATGAATAATGGAGTCTGTCCACCTTCAAATCCTGGTTTCTTACCTCCACCAGATCTAGCGCCCTGACCTTTCTGACCTCTACCAGATGTCTTACCATTACCAGAGCTTGTACCACGACCTACACGATTTCTGTTACGACGTGCGCCATCATTGTATTTGAGTTCATGTAATTTCATTGTTCACACCTCCTACTTGTATTCAACTTTTACTAGGTGTCTTACTGCGTTGATCATGCCTTTGATTGTTTCTGTTTCATACTTTTCAACAGAAGCATGCATTTTATTTAATCCTAACGCTTTAAGAGTAGCCTTCTGGTTTTCTTTACCACCAATAGGGCTTTTTACAAGCGTAATCACAACTTTTTTATTTTCTGCCATTTTTACGCTCCTCCTATCCATAAATCTTTTCGACTGTGATGTCTCTTAATTCTGCTACCTGTTCAGCAGTCTTTAATGATGCTAAACCTTCGATTGTTGCTCTTACCATGTTGATTGGAGTTCTTGATCCAAGACACTTAGATAAGATATCAGAGTAACCTGCTAATTCAACTACTGCACGGACAGGTCCACCAGCGATGATACCAGTACCTTTAGCAGCTGGTCTTAAGAATACTGAACCAGACTTAAAGTTACCAGTAATTTCATGAGGGATTGTACCGTTGATGTTTGGAACTGTGATAAGGTTTCTCTTAGCAGCTTCTTCAGCTTTTCTGATTGCATCAGGTACTTCGTTAGCCTTACCTGTACCGAAACCAACACGACCTTTTCTATCACCGATTACAACTAAAGCAGCGAAACGCATCTTACGTCCACCCTTAACAACTTTAGTAACACGGTTGATAGTAACAACTCTTGTTTCGAATTCCTTAGGAGCTCTCTGTCTTCTGTTGTTTTTTCTGTTTCTTCTAGGGTTATTGCCTCTTCTAGAGTTTTCTCTAGAATTTTCTCTAGGTTTACGTTCTTCCATTATTTGACCTCCCTCTTAGAATTTTAATCCAGCTTCTCTTGCAGCTTCTGCAAGTGCTTTTACTCTACCATGATAGATATATCCACCACGGTCGAATACTACTACATCAATATTTTTAGCAATTGCTCTCTTAGCGATTTCAGCACCAACAGCAGCAGCTGCTTCAATGTTTGAACCATTTTCTAACTTCATGTCTACAGAAGATGCTGATACAAGAGTTACACCCTTAGTGTCATCGATGATCTGTGCATGAATATGAGAGTTTGAACGGAACACATTAAGACGTGGTCTTTCTGGAGTTCCAGAAATCTTATTACGAACTCTAGCATGACGTCTTAAACGGATAACGTTGCGTGATTCATTCTTTGCCATGATTCGATTTTCCTCCTTAGTTTATAACTACTTCTTACCAGCAGTTTTACCTTCTTTTCTGATGATATGTTCATCAGAATATTTAATACCTTTACCCTTATATGGTTCAGGCTTCTTCCAAGCTCTGATTACTGAAGCGACATGTCCAACTCTTTCTTTTGAGATACCAGATACTGTGATTTCAGTAGCTGATGGACATTCAACTTTCACACCTTCTTCGATTTCAACTTCTACTGGGTGTGAATAACCAATATTCATTACTAATTTATTACCCTGCATCTGAGCTCTATAACCGATACCAACGATTTCAAGTTTCTTACTGAAACCATCTTTAACGCCTTCGATCATGTTTGCAATTAAAGCTCTAGTTGTACCATGTAACTGCTTGTTTGTTTTTTCTTCACTGTGTCTCTTACATTCGATTTCATTACCATTTACTTCGATAGTAATTAAATCAGAGAACTTTCTTGTTAGAGTTCCCTTAGGACCTGTAACAGTGACAGTGTTATCAGCAGCAACGTCTACGTTTACACCTTCAGGTACGATAATAATCTTTTTACCAATACGAGACATTGTTTGACCTCCTAAATAATTTTATTACCAGATATAAGCTAATACTTCTCCACCGATATTCTTAGCTCTTGCTTCTTTATCAGTCATAAGTCCTTGAGAAGTAGATAATACTACGATACCTAAACCATTTAATACTTTAGGAATTTCGTTTACTTTAGCATACTGACGTAAACCTGGTTTAGAAACTCTCTTTAAACCAGTGATAACTCTTTCGTTACCTTTATATTTTAATGTGATAACAATATTCTTGTGATTTCCTTCTTCATTTACTACGAAGTCAGTAACAAAACCTTCATTCTTTAAGATGTTTGCTAAATCATTCTTTAGGTTTGAGTAAGGGATAGAAACAGTTTCATGTTTCTGCTGATTCGCATTACGAATTCTAGTTAACATATCTGCAATTGGATCTGTTGTAACCATTTATATGTCCTCCTTCCGTATGTGACTTATAAATTACCAGCTTGCCTTCTTAACACCAGGAATTTCACCTTTATAAGCTAATTCTCTGAAGCAAATACGGCATAACTTGAATTTTCTAATAACTGAATGTGGGCGTCCACAACGTTCGCATCTAGTATATTCACGAACTTTGTATTTCTGAGGACGTTGCTGTTTAACTTTCATTGATGTTTTTGCCATAATTCTGTCCTCCTAATTATTTAGCAAAAGGCATGCCAAGTTCTGTTAATAAAGCGCGACCTTCTTCGTCAGTCTTTGCAGTAGTAACAAATACGATATCCATACCTCTTAACTTTGCAACCTTATCGAAATCAATTTCAGGGAAGATTAACTGTTCTTTAACACCTAAAGTGTAGTTACCTCTTCCATCAAATGAATTCTTAGGTACTCCTCTGAAGTCTCTTACACGAGGAAGTGAAATACTTACTAACTTATCTAAGAATTCATACATTCTTTCACCACGTAAAGTGACTTTACATCCGATAGCCTGACCTTCACGTACCTTGAAACCAGCGATTGATTTCTTAGCAGTAGTAACGATTGGCTTCTGACCTGAGATTAATGTCAATTCTTCTACAGCTTCTTCTAAGAATTTAGAATTGTTGACTGCATCACCAACACCGATATTAATAACGATCTTTTCCATTTTAGGAATCTGCATTGTAGATTCATAACCGAACTTCTTCATTAAGTTCTTTGTGATTTCGTTTGTATAACGTTCCTGTAAACGGTTCATGTATTATCCTCCTTCCCCTTATTTCTTCTTATTTTCGATTACAGCACCTGTTTTCTTATTAACACGTACTTTTTTACCATCTTCAAATTTATAGCCAAGTTTTACGATTTCCTTAGCTTTTGTATCATAGTAAGCAACATTAGAAGCATCGATTGGAGCTTCTACAGTAATAATTCCGCCTTCAGGATCTGCCTGAGAAGGTTTAACATGCTTTGTTACCTTCTTGACACCTTCAACGACAACTCTATTACCTTTAATTGCAAGAATTTCGCCAGTCTTGCCTTTTTCGCTGCCTGCAATGACCTGTACTGTATCACCTACACGTAATTTCATATCTTTCGTTCCTCCTATAATACTTCAGGAGCTAATGACACGATTTTCATGAAATCAGCATCTCTTAACTCTCTAGCGACTGGGCCAAAGATACGTGTACCCTTAGGTGTATTGTCATCTTTAATGATTACGCATGCGTTATCATCGAAACGGATTACTGAACCGTTTTCACGCTGAACACCGTATCTTGTTCTAACGATAACAGCTTTAACGACTTCACCCTTCTTTACAGTTCCGCCTGGAGCCGCTTGCTTTACAGTAGCAACAACGATATCACCGATGCTACTTGTCTTTCTATTTGAACCACCAAGGTTTCTGATAACTAAAACTTCTTTAGCGCCTGTATTGTCAGCAACTTTTAATCTACTTTCGTTCTGGATCATAGTAGTGACCTCCTTTCAGACTGTATTAGATAATTTCTGCTTTCTTTACGATTTCTACTAAACGGAAACGCTTTGTTGCAGATAATGGTCTTGTTGCCATAATCTTTACTGTATCTCCAACACGTGCTTCATTATTTTCATCATGTGCATGGAATTTCTTAGATGAATTCATACGTTTACCGTATAATTTATGTTTTACATGTGTTTCAACAAGTACAGTTATAGTTTTGTCCATCTTAGTAGAGATGACTGTGCCAGTATAGACTTTTCTGTTATTTCTTTCCATAATCTCTCTCCTACTTTTCAAGTTCTCTTTCTCTAATAACTGTTTTGATCTTTGCGATTGATTTTCTTACTTCTTTGATACGAGCAGTATTTTCAAGCTGACCAGTTGCCTGCTGAAATCTTAAACTAAATAACTCTTTTTTGAATTCTTCTACTTTTACAAGTAGATCTTTTGTTTCAATACTTCTAATATCTTGTACTTTCATGAGTTACTCACCTCTTCCAATAATCTTGCATCTGACAGGTAACTTATGAGAAGCAAGTCTTAATGCTTCACGAGCAGTTGCTTCATCAATCTGACCAACTTCGAACATAACGCGGCCTTTCTTAACTACAGCTACCCACTGTTCTGGAGCACCTTTACCTGAACCCATACGTACTTCCAAAGGCTTTTTAGTCTTTGCTAAGTGTGGGAAGATTCTAATCCAAACCTTACCACCACGGTTCATATGACGGTTGATTGCGATACGAGCTGCTTCAATCTGTCTTGAAGTAATCCAAGCACCATCAAGAGCTACTAAGCCAAAGTCACCGAAAGCAACTGTCTTACCGCCCTTAGCCTTACCTTCATATTTAACTCTATGAGGTCTTCTATATTTTGTTCTCTTAGGCATCAACATGATTATTTATCCCCTTTCTTCTTTGCAGGAAGAATTTCTCCCTTACAAATCCAGACTTTAACTCCTAGCTTACCATAAGTAGTAGCAGCTTCTGCAGTGGCATAATCAATGTCAGCTCTGATTGTATGTAGTGGAACTACACCTTCAGAATAACCTTCGCTTCTAGCGATATCAGCACCGCCTAAACGACCTGAAACTGAAGTCTTAATACCTTTAGCACCGTTTCTCATTGCATTCTGAATAGCTCTCTTCTGAACTGTTCTGAATGAAGCACGGTTTTCAAGCTGTTCTGCGATTCTATCAGCTACTAACTGAGCGTTAGTATCAGCATTCTTAATTTCTACTACGTTGATAAATACTTTCTTATCACTGATAAGACCCATTAATTCTTTTCTTAAAGCATCAATGGCTTCTCCGTCTTTACCAATCACTACACCAGGTCTTGATGTGTGAACAAAGATATTGACGCGTTTCTTTGATCTTTCAATATCGATCTTTGCTACGTATGCTTTCTTTAACTTAGCCATTAAGAATTCACGAATCTTAACGTCTTCTAATAAGTAATTAGCAAAGTCTTTCTTATCAGCATACCATCTTGAACTCCATTCACGGTTAACACCAACACGGAATCCAACTGGACTTACTTTCTGACCCATTGTTCGTCCTCCTATCTTTCTTCAACCACACAAGTGATGTGGCATGTTCTCTTTAAAATTTGAGTTCCAGAACCTTTAGCTCTTGCGCGGAATCTCTTTAATGTTGGACCTTCGTCAACATAAATCTTTTTGATATATAACTTATCTTCGTCTGCACCTTCATTATTAACAGCGTTAGCCTTAGCAGAGTTAACAACCTTGATAATAGCAGGAGTAGCACTCTTGTTTGTGAATTCAAGAATTCCGAGTGCTTCCTTAACTGACTTACCACGGACTAAGTCAACGACTAATCTAGCTTTCTGAGGTGATACACGAATAGTTTTTGCTGTTGCTCTTGCTTCCATGTTCAAATCCTCCTATTTATTAAGCAGCCTTATCATTGGCTGTGTGGCCTTTGAATGTTCTTGTTGGAGCAAATTCTCCTAACTTATGACCAACCATATCTTCTGTTACATAAACTGGAATATGTTCTTTACCATTGTATACTGCGAAAGTATGCTCAATAAACTGAGGGAAAATAGTAGAACGTCTTGACCAAGTTTTGATAACTTCTTTTTTACCAGCAGCATTTAATGCTTCAACCTTTTTCATCAAATGTTCATCGACGAAAGGTCCCTTTTTTAAACTTCTTGCCATGATTACTTATCCTCCTTCTTATTTAGCATTACGACGACGTACGATCAATCTGTTAGAATGTTTCTTGCTGTTTCTAGTCTTAACACCAAGAGCCTTCTTACCCCAAGGTGTAAGTGGAGCTTTACGACCGATTGAAGTTTTACCTTCACCACCACCATGAGGATGGTCATTAGGGTTCATAACAGAACCACGAACAGTAGGTCTAACACCTTTCCATCTCATACGTCCAGCTTTACCGTAATTAACAAGACCATGGTCTTCGTTACCTACAGCACCAACTGTAGCACGGCACTTCTTTAAGAATTTTCTTACTTCACCAGACTGAAGTCTAACAATTACATATTTTTCTTCAGAACCAAGGATCTGAGCTGAAACACCAGCAGAACGAGCTAACTGTCCGCCCTTACCAGGATGCATTTCAATATTGTGGATAGTAGTACCTTCAGGCATGTTACCCATTTCCATACAGTTACCAACTTTAACGTCAGTAGTTTCACCAGAAACAATTACAGTTCCTACTTCTAGTCCCTTAGGAGCTAGGATATATCTCTTTTCACCATCAGCGTAATTGATTAAAGCGATGTTTGCAGATCTATTTGGATCGTATTCGATAGAAGCAACCTTACCAGGTACTCCATCCTTGTTACGCTTAAAATCAATAACTCTGTATTTTCTCTTATGTCCACCACCATGATGTCTAGTAGTGATCTGACCCATATTGTTACGGCCACCCTTTTTCTTATAAGGAGCAAGTAATGACTTCTCTGGAGTAGAAGTAGTGATTTCTTCCTTAGTCAAAGCAGTCATGTTTCTACGACCGTTACTTGTAGGCTTATATGCTTTAATTGGCATGTTTAATCCTCCTATTTAAATATCTGAAATGGAGTGCATTTCAATAGTTTATAATTAGTTAATTATTCTTCTTCACCAAATAAATTGATGCTGTCGCCTTCTGCTAAAGTTACGATTGCTTTCTTTCTTCTAGCAGTCTTACCAACATAACGACCAACTCTCTTAGTCTTAGCTCTAACGTTGATTGTGTTAACGCTAGTAACCTTAACATTGAACATAGCTTCTACAGCTTGTTTGATTTCAGTCTTGTTTGATGATAAAGCAACATCGAAAGTATATTTGTTTTCTTCCTGCATTAACTTCATAGTCTTTTCAGTTAAAACAGGTTTTCTTAGTACGTCAGTAATGTGAGCCATTATTTTAGTACCTCCTCAACTGCCTTGATAGCTTTTTCAGTCATCATTAACTTAGTGCAATCCATAACGTCATAAACGTTTACGTTGCTAGCTTCGATAACTTTAACACCAGGAACGTTTCTAGCAGATAATACTAAGTTTTCTTCTAACTTATCAACAACGATTAATGTCTTTCTTGGGTTTTCGAAGTTACCTAAGAAATTAACAACATTCTTAGTCTTGATAGTTTCGAAATCAATAGCATCTAATGCAACTAATTCCTGATCGATTACTTTCTGTGATAATACAGATCTTAATGCAAGATTCTTAACTTTCTTGTTAATCTTGAAGTCATAGCTTCTTGGAGTAGGACCAAAGACAATTCCTCCACCGCGCCACTGTGGTGCACGGATAGAACCCTGTCTAGCACGTCCTGTACCCTTCTGTCTCCAAGGTTTCTTTCCACCGCCTGAAACTTCGTGACGATTCTTCACCTTGTGAGTACCCTGTCTTAATGAAGCTCTCTGTAGTAAGACTACATCAAAGATTGCCTGGTTATTTGGTTCGATTCCGAATACGTTTTCGTTAAGTTCTAAATCGTTTAATTTTTCACCATTCTGATTAAATAATGCAATATTCAACATTAGTTTTTCCTCCTTCCACTTCATTATTCTGCAACTGCTTCAGTAGCATAATTTACTAATTCAGCAGCTTCGTTTGTTTTTCCGTTTGCCTTGATACCAGACTTAACGACTACTAAGCCTTTCTTAGGACCAGGTACTGATCCGCTAACTAGTAATACGTTCTTTTCTACATCAACTGCAACAATTTCAAGATTCTGAACTGTTCTTGTGTTTCCACCCATCTGTCCTGGAAGATTCTTACCAGGAGCAATTCTGTTTGGAGCGATTGGACCCATAGAACCTACAATTCTGTGAGCTCCAGAACCATGTCCCTTTGGACCGATGTGCTGTCCGTGTCTCTTGATAACACCCTGATAGCCTTTACCTTTACTTGTACCTGTTACGTCAACTACTTCACCAGCTACAAAGCTATCAACAGAAACTGTCTGTCCAACTTCATAACTCATCATTTCGTCAAAACGAAATTCTTTAATGAAGCGCTTAGGAGCTGTGTTTGCTTTAGCAACCACACCTTTTTCTGGCTTGTTTGCAAGCTTTTCTCTCTTGTCTTCGAAACCAACCTGGATTGCGTTGTATCCATCAGTTTCAACAGTCTTCTTCTGAAGAACTACGTTTGGAGTTGCTTCGATAACTGTTACTGGGATTAACTTACCATCAGTAGCGAAAACTTGAGTCATTCCGATCTTACGACCTAAGATTCCTTTCATGAGTTACACCTTTTACCTTTCTTATAACTTAATTTCAATATCTACACCACTTGGTACTTCTAATCTAGTTAAAACATCAACTGTTTCTGGTGTAGGGTTCACTACGTCGATTAAACGTTTGTGAGTTCTGATTTCGAACTGTTCACGAGAATCCTTATATTTGTGAACTGCTCTTAAGATCGTATAAATTTCCTTTTCTGTAGGTAATGGTACAGGACCAACTACCTGAGCACCAGACTTCTTAGCTGCAGCTACGATCTTTTCTGCAGAAGCATCTAGGATCTTGTGATCAAAAGACTTAAGTCTGATTCTGATTTTGTTGTTTGCCATGATTATTCCTCCTTGTCTATTTGTTAGACAACGCTCAATGCGAATTCCCTGAGCACTCTTCCGTTCATGACAACGGCTGTCAGCGTTTCAGCAACCTCGCACATCTTCGCGTTTCACAACGGTCATATAATACCGTAATAAAACAGATAAATCAAGCCCTTTTTAAACTTTTTTTTGATTTTTTTAATAAATTTTTCATTGAATAATTCAACACTTTTTCAACAATAAATGTATGCGCTATCATATCGATAATAGCGTTAATTTATGCAATTATTTCTTTTTTATGGTTGGTTTTTACCAAATTTATGGATTATGCAAGTCTCATCCTATCAATATCCAAACTATTAATAGAAATGATAATGTTTTAACTATTGGTCAGTTTATCATTACTTTGAGGATCATCTTATATATATAGAATAATAATTAATGTTATGTATATTAGAAAATAGAAAAAAAAAAAAAAAAACATCAGGAGATGTGTTACAGAAAAAAATTAAGTTTAGGTATGTATAATAGAGTCACTAGTGAATACAAAAAAAGCCCTCCTGACGGAAGGCATAAAAAAAGGACCTGGCAGCTTGCTATTGTCGCGTCTTCACACTATCGTCGCCGTTATGATGCT
>OHYU01000100.1_pt1 | contig 47612 bp, 45 predicted proteins | sample 1580331 | NCBI WGS metagenome assembly OHYU01 (sample SAMEA3882519, study PRJEB24775) | human gut metagenome | biome: human-associated habitat; feature: intestine environment; material: feces | place: Netherlands | collected 2009/2010
ATAAAATAGAACAATTTTTTGAGAAATCACGTTTTTTTTAAATGAAAGAGCCGTGATCTTTCTTGAAAAAATGTGGGGGAATAGTGTGGGTAATTCGTGGGAAATTTTTAAATTTGTGGTTATTAAATTCGGAATGTTAACGGCAGTAACATGGAAAATATATGGCAGATGTAGTTAAAATGACACCACAGGAAGAGGAGATGATGATTGACAATGCTTATCAAAATCTCTTAAATGGCTATCTATCAAGTAATCACCGTAAGAAAGTGGAGATTATTGAGAAGGCCTATAAGTTTGCGCGCGAGGCCCACAAGGGTGTTTGCCGCCGCTCAGGTGAGCCTTATATCATGCACCCTATCACCGTGGCGCAGATTGTGAGTCAGGAGATTGGCTTGGGTTCAACCTCGATTTGTGCGGCACTTTTGCACGATGTGGTGGAAGATACGGAATACACCACCGAGGACATCGAGGCGATGTTTGGCAAGAAGATTGCGCAGATTGTTGACGGTTTGACCAAAATCTCCGGCGGTATTTTCGGTTCGCAGGCTTCGGTTCAGGCCGAGAATTTCCGCAAGTTGCTGCTCACTATGAGCGACGATATTCGCGTGATTCTTATCAAGATGGCCGACCGCTTGCACAATATGCGCACGCTCCAGTCGATGCCACCAGCCAAGCAATACAAGATTGCAGGCGAAACGCTCTACATCTATGCCCCCTTGGCGCATCGCTTGGGATTGTTTGCCATTAAGACCGAACTTGAAGACCTCAGTTTCAAATACGAGCACCCCGAAGACTACAAGGCGATTGAGGAGCAAATCATTGCCAACTCGCCACACAATAAGGAGATTTTCGCACGATTCGCCGCTCCCATCAATGAGCGCTTGAAGGCTCTGGGCTTGAAATACGAGTTCAAGGCACGCATCAAGTCGCACTACTCGATTTGGAAGAAGATGGAAACGAAGCATATACCTTTCGACCAGGTGTATGACTACTATGCGGCGCGTATCGTATTCGAATGTGACAACGAGGCCGATGAAAAGCGCATTTGCCTCAACATCTACAGCGAAATCACCGACCTCTACCAGATGCACCCCGACCGCTTGCGCGACTGGATCAGCAATCCGAAAGCCAACGGCTACCGCGCGCTCCATGTGACGGTGATGGATCCTGACGGCAACTGGGTGGAAGTGCAAATCCGTAGCCGCCGAATGGACGACATTGCCGAGCGAGGCTTTGCGGCGCACTGGAAATACAAGATTGGCGAGGGCGAGGAAGAAAGCGAACTCGCAGCATGGCTCCAAACCATTGAGGACATCCTCAAAAATCCAGAGCCAAACGCCATCGACTTCCTCGACACCATCAAACTCAACCTATTTGCCAGTGAGATTGTGGTGTTTACGCCTAAGGGCGAGTTGATCACATTGCCCAAAGACGCTACGGTGCTCGATTTGGCGTTCACGCTCCACACCGAACTCGGCACACATTGCATTGCGGGTAAAATCAACCATAAGTTGGTGCCAGTATCGCACAAACTCGCCAGCGGCGACCAAGTGGAAGTGCTCACCAGCCAGTCGCAGCAGCCCAACCCCGAATGGGAAAAGTTCCTCGTTACGGCTAAGGGCAAAACACGCCTGCGTCAGGCATTGCGTCACGACCGCCGTGCCACCATGACACAGGGCGAAACCATGCTCAAGAAATTCCTTGCCGACAATGGCGTGGAGGCATCGTCGGACAATATCAACCGCATCGTGTCGGCAGAGCGAGTGAAGAGCAGAGATGAACTGTTCCAGATGATTGGCAACGAAGAAATTGCCCTCTCACCAGGATTGCTCAAGATATTCAAGCGCTCATCACGCGGTTTGCTCAACCGACTAATAAACCCATTCAGCGGTCGCTCAAACCATCAAGCGCAAGAGCCAGTAGTGGTGCCAGTGGAAGGCAAAATCGACACCAAGAAAGTGTATGAGCTCCGCACCATCGACGGCAAGAGCAACTACCGCATAGCCGACTGCTGCAACCCCATTCCGGGCGACACCGTGATAGGATTTATCAACGACAAAAACGAAGTGGTGGTTCACAAGATGGACTGCGAAGTGGCAAACCGAATGAAGAGCAGTTTTGGTGGACGCATCGTGCAGACACATTGGGAAACCAAAGCCAAGAAATTCAATGTCACCATCAACCTTGAGGGCATCGACCGCCAAGGCATTCTGCAAGAAATCATCTATCTGATTTCCACTAACCTCTCGCTCAATATGCGACGCCTCAACATCAGTGCCGACGGTGGCGTGTTCCACGCCGAACTGGAGGCATTGGTCGACGACACCGACATTGTGACCACACTGTGCAAGCGCCTGAAGAAGGTGAAAGGCGTAACGTCGGCAGTGCGTGTGAGATAACAATCATAATGCTCCCTCTCAAGCGATGATGGGGGGAATGAAATAACGATGTTTTCGTATGAATAAGAAAAGCGATAAAACTAAACTGTTGGTGAATATCGGGCTGTTTGTACTCTCGATATTGCTGATTACATATTTTTTGCCCGAAACCGAGCTTCAGATTCCTGAGTGCTTGCGCTCGTATAAGGTGGACACCAAATGGGCGTATGAAGACTACAGGGCGCCATTCGATGTGGACCACTACTCCGACACCGCCGCTGCGGTGAGAAAGGCGAAAGAGGAATTTGTGCCCATCTACGAACGCTACGACGAAACCAGCCACCTCAACCGCCTGAACACGCTCGACACCATAGTGCGCTCTCACACCGAAGTGCCTTTAGCTGTGCGAATGGCTATCGTGAACAAGGTGAAAGCGTGCTTAGACCGAGGCATTATCGACGATGCCACACGCAAACTGAAATTCATCAGCGAGAATGACGAGGACATATCCACAGCCAATTTCTTCACCACCGAGCAGGTGCTGAAAAAGTTGGCGATTATCTGTCCGCCAAACACATCGGGGGCAAACATCGTCAGCGAAATTGAAGCCGACGAACTGCTTGCGCCTAACCTCGCGAAAAACGATGCGAAAACCACCAAACTCTACAAGACGGCAATAGAATCGGCACGCCTGCCAGATGGAATCGTGGCAAAAGGCGGCTTGATTATCCGTAAGGGCGATATCGTGACACCAGAAGTGGCTAACACTCTGGGGCAGTGTTATAGCAAAATATTGGAAATCAACGAAAAAGAAAGTAACCACATTTGGAGTTGGATAGGTCAGTGTGGACTGGTGTCGCTGATGTTGGCGGCATTCTTCGTGTTCATGTATATGTTCCGCTGGCGCACATTCAATGATATTAGCAAAATGATATTTCTGGTTGGACTTATCACTTTGTTTATCGTGATTGTGGAAGTGATTTCGGTGCGCTTCTGGTGGCAAATCTACCTTGTGCCGTTTGCGCTTGTGCCGATTGTAGTGACCACATTCACCGACTCGCGCACAGCGTTCTTCTGCCACATGGTGATGGTGGTGATCTGCTCGATAGTGGCGAAAGACCGCGCCGAGTTTATCATCATGCAGTTCCTTGTGGGTAATATCGCCATCGCCTCGATGCACGACTTCTCACGCCGCGCCCACCTGGTGCGGTGCGCATTCTTCGTGTTCTTGGGCTACACGATGGTGTATATGTCGATGGCATCGATCAACAACAACTTCGCCAGTTTCTCTGAAATGTATAAATTCTATGTCGACCCACCATACAACAACTGGCACAATTTCGTGAAATTTGCGTTCAACGCCGGTTTCTTGGCATTTTCTTACTTGCTGATTTTTTTGACAGAAAAGATATTCGGTTTCACATCCACGATGACGCTGGTGGAGCTCTCCGACACCAACAATCCATTGCTCCGTGAGATGTCAACGAAATGCTCCGGCACATTCCAGCACTCGCTTCAAGTGTCGAACTTGGCTTGCGAGGCGGCTTCAGCCATCAATGCCAATGTGCAATTGGTGCGTGCTGGCGCGCTATATCACGATGTGGGAAAAATTGAGAATCCCGCGTTCTTCACCGAAAACCAGTATGGCGTGAACCCTCACGACACTCTTGCTCCAATTCAGAGTGCGCAAATCGTGATCAATCACGTGAGCGACGGCATGAAGCGTGCTGCTAAGGCGAAACTGCCAAAGGCGATTTGCGACTTCATTCAGCAGCACCACGGCAAGGGACGCACCAAATATTTCTACACCATGGCTTGCAAGGCAAACCCTGATGTGGAAATCGATCCAGCACCCTACACTTATCCTGGTCCGAACCCTCAGAGCAAGGAAACTGCAATCGTGATGATGGCCGACGCTTGCGAGGCTGCCACCCGCAGTTTGAAGAATCCCGACGAGGCAACCATCTCCAATTTGGTGGACAAAATCATTTCAAGCCAACTTGCCGACGGCCTTCTCAACGAGGCTCCTATCAACATGCGTGAAATAGGCATCGTGAAGCAATCGTTCATCAACCGCTTGCGCTCGATGTACCACCAGCGCATCGAATATCCCGAAGAAATCACCCCAAAGCAGGAATGATTTTGAGTCAACGAGTCAACAAGTCAACAGGTCAACGAGTTTAGAAGAAGACTGAAGGCGAAACTATCGTCTTAACTTCTTTAACTTCTTAACTCCTTAACTTCCATAAATTCTAATTTCTAACATCTGCAAAATGTCTTTTTCAATTATATTGCTTATTATTGCTTCGGTATTGCTGGTGGTGGCGTTTGTGCTCACCATCAAGCCAATGTGGGTGGCGGCAGTGCCTGCTTGGGCTGCCATGATGCTGCTCTACTGGGGCGAATACATTCTGCCTGTCACGCTGCCTACATGGAAGATTGCCATGTGGACGATGGCTACGGCGATAGTGGTGCTGCTCCGCCGCTATCAGCCCGCTGGCGAGCCCGACGGACGCAACACCGGCAACCTCTACATAGGGTTGGCATCAGTGGTGGGTGCGCTTTTGGGCATAGCCATGGGCGCAAATTATGTGTTGCTTTGCACCATAGTGGGTGCCGCTGTGGGCTTGATGGCATACAGCCGCACGCCTCATGGAAAATGGATTAAATTTGCCAGTTCCACCTTTATTCAGTATTTTTGTGCCCGTTGTTTGCCTGCGATAGTGGCAGTAGCCATTATGGGCATCAGCGTGGAATCAATATTATTTTACATTCGCACATGCTTTTTTTATTCAGGCGTATGAAATTTAGAACTATCACTATATCAAGCGTTTTCGCCATTGTGCTGTTGGCTTTTGCCTTCCAGGCATCGGCGCAGAAAAAGGAGATTGTTCCGGTGGATTTCAACCGAGTGAAAAGCGTCACCTCCAATCCCGAATCGCGTTATTATTTCCCGAAATTGTTGCATAGTTACATCTCTTTCAACTACAACAAATTCGAACTTGAGGATATGCGCAATCTCTACTATGGATATATGTTCCAAGAGGACTACAACCCTTACCGCCAATCGGTATATGCCGACAAGGTGGAGGAATACATCTATAAGAAAGACCTTACGCGCGACGAGTGCGATTCGCTGGAGCACTACGCCAACCTCTCGCTACAAGACAATATGTTCGACTTCGAGCAACTCGAATATTTTGCCTATGCGCTGAAGGCGAAGAAGAAGCACGCCCGCTACGAGGTGTTTCGCAAAAACATTCACTTGCTGCTGAGCGCGATTATGACCAGCGGCGACGGCACCAAAGAGCACCCTTGGGTGGTGATTTGCCCGATGCACGAATACGACATCGTGAACTTCCTCGGCTTCAAGGCTGTGGACCATGAGGAAATTTCCGAGGGCATCGACTATGTGAAAGTGGAGAAGAAAGACGACAGCAAGACCGAAGGCTTCTACTTCGATGTGAAGCGAATGCTCGAAATCGGTCGCCAAAAAGGCTACGACGAATAAACAGACATATATACACAATTTTTAGAATGAACACTATCGACAAAGTGCGTAACATACGCATTAGCGATTATAATTACCCATTGCCCGACCACCGTATTGCCAAGCACCCACTCGCTGCGCGTGAACAGTGCAAATTGCTGTGCTACAAGGTGGGTGGAGAAATCAGCGAAGGTCACTTCTACGATGTGCCTGCCGTGCTCCCCGAAAAGGCAATGCTGGTGTACAACAACACCCGCGTAATCAATGCGCGCTTGCGTTTCCGCAAATCCACAGGCTCCACAATCGAGATTTTCTGCCTTGAACCAGTGGCACCATGCGACTATCAACTCATTTTCCAAACCACCCAATCTTGCACTTGGCTTTGCCTTGTGGGCAACAGCAAGCGCTGGAAGCAAGGTCCGCTCACCCAAGAGATAGAGGTTGACGGCAAAGCGGTGACTTTGGATGCGAACCGTGGCGAGCGTCGCGGCAATTCGTTTGAAATTGAATTTTCGTGGAATGGCGGAGTTACTTTCGCCTCCATTCTTGAAGCCATTGGCGAAATCCCCATTCCTCCATACCTCAACCGTGGCACGGAGAGCACCGACTCTGCCGACTATCAAACCGTGTATAGCCATATCGATGGCAGCGTGGCGGCACCAACAGCAGGACTTCACTTCACCGATGAGGTGCTGGCAGAGTGCGACAAGCGTGGCATCACACGCCGTGAACTCACCCTGCATGTGGGTGCTGGCACATTCCAGCCAGTGAAAAGCGAGAACATAGGTGAGCACGAAATGCACTACGAGTTTATTTCGGTGCAGCGTAGCCTGTTGGTGGATTTAATCAACGCCGAAGGTCCAGTGGTGGCTGTGGGCACAACAAGCGTGCGCACCCTCGAAAGCCTCTACTATGTGGGGCAAGTGCTCGAAACCAACCCCGATGCCGACGAGGAAATGCTCACCGTGAAGCAATGGATGCCTTACAGCACACCTTGTGAAATCAGCACCAAGAAAGCGTTGCAGAATGTGGTTGACTATCTCGACCGCCACCACGCCGAGGCATATATGGGCAGTACCCAACTGATGATTGCGCCTGGATTCCAATATCGCATCATTAGCGGTATGATTACCAACTTCCACCAGCCTCAAAGCACATTGCTCCTGCTGGTGTCGGCATTTGTGGGCGTAGACCACTGGCGCGCCATCTACGACTATGCGCTCGACCACGATTTTCGCTTCCTCAGTTACGGCGATGCCTGCTTCTTCCAAAAGTAAGCAGCACAACATATAAAAATTGCACCTGTTAAATCTGATTGACTTAACAGGTGCTGTTTTTTTCACCATTTCTTAACGGGGCGTGCTGGCGTTATTCCTTCGGATTTGGACCATATTGGTTAGGACCGGGCTTGCTGTCGCCGATACACATAAACAATGGAATCAAACCACCGATACCGCAGACGAGGATGAGCCACAGCATGTGACCGCTCTTGCCCACATCGTGCAAGCGACGAACCCAAGCAGCCAGCGAAGGGATGAAGAGTGCAAGGCTGATGAGGCCCAATATCACAGAACCAGCCATGAAAATGGTGTCGTAACTTTCTGCCTGCGCAAGAACTTCTTGATATCGGCCCAAATCTTGATAAGCCATTGCTTGGATTTCTGCGATTTTCGCAAATTTCCATTGCACGAGCAGCGACATCAGGAATCCGGGAATGCAGGTGAGCAGATAGAACCACCAAAATTCAGAGCGGCGAGCACGGCCGTTGAATGTGGCATACTTAGACAAACAAGTCTTTACAGCTTCTACGAAATTCATTTGAGGTTTCATTTGTAATTGGTTTTATGGATTAATAAATAAAAAGATTCTATTGTCTATACAGTTTTTAGATAAGAAATCTCTGGATTTTTTCTATTACAGCCTCTATCTAAAAATTATTCTGTACTATTTCTTTTCGCAAATATAGCAAATTTGTAAACATTCTCCAACTTTTTCCCCAAAAAATGCAAAATGATTATTATCAATGCGCTATAGCGCATCGATAAATCATTTGCTCAAAATTATTGGTAATCCTCTAATTCTCGATATAGGAGAGGATTGGGGCGGCGGTGCCGTCGGGGTTTTCGTTGATGTAGAGTTGCACCATTCTGTTGCCCGACTCGTAGCGGTAGCCGATGATGTCGGTGGCTTCTCCCTCGGCAGATGAGTGGCCAATCACCATTCGCTTCATGTCGTATGACTTTTGGAGCGATTGCAGAATGTCGGCAAAGTGCTGGTTTGCGACCTCCTTGGGGGTGGATTTCGCCCTAAAGGTGAGGCAGTAGAGGCCGTTGCCGTCGAACTGGATTTGCAGGTTGAGCCATTGCCGTCCGAGGAAAGTGAATCCGGTGGTGTCGGCCTTGGCAAGTATTTTCAGTTCGCTGTAGTCGCCATTGTCGAGCGGAATGGTGTCGAAATGACTGTCGGTTTGCCCCGATGCCGCATCCACAAATTGCTGTGCATAGAGCGCATTGAGCACAGTTTGCTTCTGCTGCCCAAACTGCACCGAGCCTATAAACGAGTCTTGTATGTCGGAATCGCCCTTGCCTGAGCCGCAACTGAAGCAGACCGTGCAAAGTATCAATATCGTGAAAAAGCGAGTGAATGTATTCATTTAACTTTGATGTGTTGTTTAACTACAAATGTAGGGAAAATCCGTGGTTTTTTGTAATTTTGTATATAAATTTTTCCCTCAGAAAAAGATGAAGCAAATTAAGATATGGATTGAGGCGATTCGCCTCCGCACGTTGCCGGTGTCGGTGAGCGGTGTGCTGATTGCTGTCGGTCTGGCGAAATTCAACGGCCAGTTCCGCCTTTTGCCCTCGCTGATGTGCGTGGTGTTTGCTGTGCTGGCGCAAATTGTGTCGAACTTGGCAAACGAGTATTTTGACTTCAAAGCCGGCACCGATAAAAAAGGGCGTGTGGGGCCTCGACGTGGCGTGACCGAGGGCGACATCACCCCATCAGCCATGAAGTGCGCCATGATAGGCACACTGGTGGTGGCTTGCCTTGTGGGGCTGAGTATGCTGCTGGTGGTGGAGCCAGGCGAGGGCTATCGGAATTGGCTGATGCTGATAGGCGCAGGCATATTGATTGCCATATTCGCATTTGCCTATAGCGCAGGACCTTACCCATTGAGTTACCACGCCTTGGGCGAGGTGGCTGTGATGGGATTTTACGGACTGGTGCCAGTGATATTCACCTATTATGTGGTGAGCGGCGGCGTGTTTCATCCGTTTGCCGTGATTGCAGGCATTGCCATCGGATTTATGGGCGTGAACGTGCTTTTGGTGAACAACTACCGTGATGTGGACGACGACCGCGAGGCTGGCAAACGCACATCGGTGGTGGTGTTCGGACGCAAGTTGGCGGCACTGGCATATCTGGTCAACGGACTGCTTGCCATGTCGGTGCTTGGCGTGGTGTGGATGAGGCTCTATTTTGCTTCAGCGTGGTGGTTCGTGCTGCCCATGCTGGCATATTTGTTGCTCCACATCGCTACATGGCGCAAACTCACGCACACCACAGGCGCGGCGCTGAACCCTCTGCTCGGCGCCACCGCCCGCAACATGCTCATCTTCACAATCCTGCTCTGCGCCATCCTGCTCATCTAATCTCGCAGCACAACCTCTCAGAGCACTCGGAGCACTCAGAAAATCTAATTTCTAACTTCTTACTTCGTTTTTAGTGCGAAGCCGCCGCCTGGGGCTAAGTGGACGGTGAGGGTGGCTGGCACGGTGCCAACGCTCTTTATGTAGTCTTCGGCGTGGCGATGGGCGTTGATGCCGTCCACAAACAACTCCATTTGTTTGCCTTCAATGAAACTGAGGTCGAGGTTCACGGTGCGTGCTTCCCAGTTGGAGATGCCGCCCACATACCATGTGTCGCCCTTGCGGCAAGCCTCAATCACATATTCACCAATTTTTGCCGAGAGTACACGGCGTTCGTCCCACACCACAGGCACTTTGCTGATAAAATCGAGACATTCAGGCTCTGCCTCGTAGTTGGTGGGCGTGTCGCATAGCATATTGAATGGCGAGTCGAAAATCAGATAGAGGGCGAGTTGGCGGCATCGTGTGCCTTGGCTCATAGGTTGCGAATTGCAGGGGTAATAACTCTTTTTTGTGGCGTTGCGCATCGCGCCTTGTGTGTAGTCCATCGGACCCACCACTTGGCGAATGAACGGCAAGAGCGTTTCGTGGCGCACTTGGTCGAACTTCTTCAGCTTGCTCCACTTCACTTGCTCCTGACCAGCCACAGCCTCGAAGTTGAGCACATTCGGATAGGTGTAGGTCATGCCGTTTGGCACTGGCGCACCGTGGAAGTCGCAGAATAGACGATATTTGGCGCAAGTGGCGGCAGCCTTTTCAAGAAATGCCATCATCTTTTGGTCGCAGCGGTCCATGAAGTCGATTTTGAAACCCTTCATGCCCATTTCGCTATAGTGGTGGCACACATTCTCCATATCGCGCTCAAAAGCCTTGTAGCCAGCCCAAAGTACGATATCCACGCCACGGTCGGCAGCATATTTCACAAGCATAGGCAGGTCGATTTCAGGCACCACCTGCATCAGGTCGGCTTTCTTGTTCACCGCCCAACCCTCATCGAGAATCACATATTCAATGCCGTGTTTGGCGGCGAAGTCGATATAATATTGATAGGTGCGATTGTTCACGCCAGTGGCAAAATCCACGCCTTTCAAGTTCCAGTTGTTCCACCAGTCCCAAGCCACTTTACCAGGTTTCACCCAATCGGCATTCACCACGGGCGCATCGGCAAGCAGTCGAGGCACCTCGGTGGTGAGCAAGTCGGCATCGTATTCAGCCACCAGCATCATTTTCCATGGGAAGGTGTGCGCGCCAGCGGTCTTGGCGATATAGTTTTCCCATTCGTCAACTATCATTTGCAGATTGTTGTGGTCGCCTTGATATTCGTGCTTGGGATAGGGAGGGAAGAAACCCTTCACCACATTCCCTTTGCTCGGCAGGAGAAACATGCCGGGATAACTGCGCACATTGTAGTCGCCAATCAGCAGTTTTTTGCCGCCGGCAAGTTCGATGAGCATGGGCGACAGACCGAGGTGCTGACGGTTGAGGTTGGAGAGTTTGGCGTATTGATAGGTATTCTCAAACGAGCAATACGCCTGGTCGCGCAGGTCGTTGGTCTTGTGGTGCGAGTTGGCAGGCGCTTCGTAAGCCATACAGTCGGCTGGCAAGCAAAATTCCACCTGCTCGTTGGCTATGGTGAGTGAGTCGGCGAAACGTGTCACGAAACGGTAAGCCACGCCCTGGTCGTAGGCACGAAATTCCACTGCATACTTGCCGTAGTTGAGCGTGAGCGCATTGCATTTCTCGCCTTTTGAGGTTTTCGACGATTTGCACTTTTCCGCACCCAGCGTTTTGCCACCCTCGATGCTCATGCCGAGGGCTGAACGGTTCAGGACAGGCGTTTCGCCATGGGTGATGGCGAAAGCGGTTGACTTCGCATCATTTTCGATGCTCACTTTCAATTTGCCGTTGGGCGAAGCAAGTTGGTAGGTCTTTGCCACTGCCACTGCCCAGCAGCACAAAAAAGCAGTAATAACAAAAGATAGTTTGTTCATAAGTTCATGAATTGCAAGTTTTTCTATCCCAAATCGGTCATTAGGTCTTGTCACGGTCTAATGACCGATTTGGGTTTATGTTACAAAAATATTAAAAATATGGGTAATATAGACGAGAAAACGCTGAAAAATAACACTTTCGTGCTTTTGCTGAAAAAAAGTTGAAAAAAAATTATTTTTGAAGAACCTACATATTGAAATTATCTTTATCTTTGTGGAGATATTACTTTTTAACCAAATAATAAACTTTTATTTATGAAAAAAAATTACTCAAAATTTTTGATGACAGCAGCCCTTGCGTTTGCTGCTGTGTGTGGCGCTCAAGCTGAAGAACAAGTGGTTCTTCAAGAAAATTTCGACAAGCTTGAAACTGCAATGGAAGCAGGTGTTCACAAGTATGGCAAGAATCCATGGACTGGTAAGGACGTGGAAGGTGTGGAATACCAACCAAACTACAACACCATTCAAGCCGATGGCAATGTGGCTGACCTCAATGGTTGGAGTTCTCGCACTTCCTACTTGTATGCTTGCCAAGGTTTCGTTCGCATTTCAAAGACCAACAATGGTGGCGACCTCATTTCTCCTAAGTTCGCATCGCTCACCGAAGCCACCGATGTGAAACTCTCTTGGCAGGGTATCGGCTACTCCTCTGTGTTTAATTTTAATGCAGATGGCTCTTACAAGTCGGGCGGCACACACGATTACCAATACTATGGCGTGACAGTGCTCGGCGCTGGCGAAATTGAAGGTGCCGTTAAAACCACTAAGGTGAATTATTTTGATGCCGATGGCAATGCCCTTGTAGTGGATGCTGCTGTGGTGGAAATTCCAAGCGATTGCTTTATTACTGGCGACACACTCCAAGCATGGGGCTTTGAAGGCACTAAGAACGAACTCACCATCAAGGGCGCGACTGCTGAAACTCAAGTGGTGTTCCTGTCGCTGATTCCTAAAGTAAAAACCACCGACTACACAACCACAGAATTCCCAATCGCTACCGACGCTCCTCACAAGGTGAACAAGGGGGCAAACCGTGTGATTTTCGACAACATCAAGGTTTCATACAATGCCATTTCATCAGCCATCACCGATGTGACCGCTGCTAAGGAAGTGAAGGCTCGCAAGGTGATTGAAAACGGACAAATCTACATCATCGCCGGCGACAAGAAATACAACATGATGGGCGCAGAAGTGAAGTAACTCTGCCTCACACAGGTCCCACGGATCTCGCAGAATTTCTGTTGTGGGCGTTAAATCCCACAGATTCTTCCGCAGGGCTCTAAAAAAATAAAAACACCTGTTTAATCCGATTACAATGGATTAAACAGGTGTTTATCTTTTCGGTCCCATCAGCCCCAACTCTCCAACTCGTTGACCTGTTGACTCGTAGACTTCAGAAACTCGGCATGTCGGTGTCGAGGGGGCAGTTGATGAGATACACTTGCGAGCGAGCGCGGGTGATGGCTGTGTAGAGCCAACGGTAGAAATCGAGTTGGGTGAAAGCGTCGGGCATGATAGCCCCCATATCTATAAACACATTCTGCCACTGTCCGCCTTGCGCCTTGTGGCATGTGATGGCATAGGCGTATTTCACTTGCAGCGCATTGAAATACGGATTTTTCTTCAGTTCACGATAGCGGGTGCGTTTGTCGCCTGTGAGTTCCTCCATCACCGAGGTGTAGAGCATCTCGCTTTGTGTGGCGGTGAGTGCTGGTGTGTCGCTGCTGAGGCAGTTGAGAATGATTTTCACGTCCATTTCGGTGTTGCCGTGGTCGGGAAACTCCACCGTCACGTTGGCGAAGTCGAGTCCATAGCGGTGCTCAATCTCGCCCCACACACGCTTCACCCTCACCACATCGCCGTTGGCAATGAAGTCGATTTGTTCGTAGTCGTTCGCCCAATAGTAATTGTTTTTGCTCACCAGCAGCATATCATCGCTCACCAACTCATCCTCACGATAGAGAATACTGTTGCGAATGCCGCGATTGAAGAGCGTGGCGCGCTTATTGCTGCGTGTCACCACTATGGTTTCGCTCATGCCGTCGCGGTCGTAACTGTCGCTGATGGTTTCGAGCAGAAACTCGCCCGTCACGTTGTCGATGTCGTCGAACCGCAGCAATTCCAGCTTTGGAGCGCACAGCACGCCGCTCTCCATCACATTTCGCAGAATGGTGGCGTTGAACAAAATGCCGCTCTCTGCCGCCTGACGCGCAATTTGCTTCAGGTTCACGCTGTAGATTTGCAGGGCGTAACTGCGCAGAAATTCGGCGTTGAGGGCAGGACTTTCGCTTTGCCCCACAGGAGGCAACTGCGCCACATCGCCCATCAGCACCAGTCGGCAGCCGATGCCGCTATACACATAGTGGATAAGGTCGTCGAGCAATCGGCCTGTGCCAAAAAATGAGCCTTCGCTGCTATTGGAAATCATCGACGCCTCATCTACGATGAAAATGGTGTCGGTGTGCTTGTTCTCGGCAAGCGAAAACCCATCAGAGAGGTAACTGTTCTGGCGATAGATTTTGCGGTGAATGGTGTAGGCTGTATGCCCAGAATATTCCGTGAAAACCTTCGCCGCGCGCCCTGTGGGAGCCAGCAGCACCGTCTTCCGTCCGCGACAGGTGAGTGCCTTCACTATGCCGCCAATCATCGAGGTTTTACCAGTACCGGCATAGCCATTCACCAGCATCACAGCCTGTGGGTGGCCGTAGAGCATGAAATGGGCAAACGCCGCCAGCAGTTCCATCTGCTCATCGTTGGGCTCGTAAGGCAGACAGTTGATTACTTCTGTGGCAAACTCAATGCTGCGTGCGTCTGTGGTGCTGACACCTTCAGGGAGTAAGTTATGCATTTTCACTAAATCCATATCACAAATTTATGAAAATTTTGCTACAATCAAGCAAAATTTCACTATCTTTGCACTCGCATTTGTGGCGCAACGGCAATTTCGCATTGCCAAGAGCGCACGCGCAAATGGAGTGATGCTCGAGTGGCTGAAGAGGCACGCCTGGAAAGCGTGTAATCGTCAAAAGCGATTCGGGAGTTCGAATCTCCCTCACTCCGCCACCACAGGCTGCCCACCACGGCAGCCTTTTTCATCTCCCCCCTCCAAAAAAAATCAGTTCAGTGGAAACCCCATGGACACTGAAACTAAATCTTATTAAATCCATTTTAATCCGATTTACACCCTATTTTTTTATGTTTTTGTTTTTGATTCCATTCACGAGTCAACCACATTGCATAATCTATACCCTCCTTTAAATTTCCACTAAACGGGAAATCCATGGAAACAGAAACCATCGCCGAGGCGTTAGGTCACAGCATTGCGACCGTAACCGACATATACATCAAGTTCAACAGGCGGAAAACTAAGCCACCCAAGAAAGATGCCCAGCCACGGCAATACCATAAGCCGACAAAGTCCGACGGCGGTTCCGGAACGCCCATAAATAAAAATGTCTGTATATCACATTGATAGCCATTATAAAATGCTAATTATTGTATGTTGCAAACGATTGTTCAACGATGTAAATTTGCAGACAATAATTAGCGCATGGAGACTAAGACTGAATTTCTCAAAAAATTTGGACTCAAAGTCCAACAATTTAGGAAAAAACTTGGAATATCGCAAGAAGAACTTGCATTTCGAGCGGGTTTTCATCGTACTTATATCGGTATGATTGAACGAGCTGAAAGGAATATAACACTCAGCAATATGAAAAGGTTAGCAGATGCTTTACAAATAAATATAAAAGACTTATTTGAATAATGGAATATGTATTAAACACAAATAGATCCATCACATATAAAGATATAGTTGTATTAACACCTCAAGAAGTTGTTAGTGCAATTAACTATGCAAACAATGCTTTATTAAAACTGAATGAGGTAACTCAAGAATTTGATATTAATATCTTTGAGACTCTTGGTATGCGAAATCTAAGTGGAATGGTCGGGGAGTATTTTGCAAGAAGTATTATGCGCATTTCTAATGGCAAATTGCAAAGTAATTTACATCAAGATGGGTATCCAGATTTATTATTGACCGACACAAAAGAAAAAAAAGATTATTTTAAAACGCTATATACCATAGAGAATGGCAAAAAGTATCCAATTGGAAAAGAAGTTTTTAGTCCGTATAAATATGGCGGAATAGAAATAAAGGCAACTTGCGGAAGTACTCCATCAGCAAATATAGTTCCAAAGCCATTGGTCGGTGAGCAACGAGTGTCATTGGTAAACTCTTTTGATTGGAAGGCCCATCACAGAACAACGAACCATCTTCTTGCAATATTATGGGATTTTATTAATAGGAATCCAACCATTGTGGCTTGCTTTTTTCAAAATAATCTTGATATAAAAGATTGGGGGCGCATAGTACAACCTCACGAAGGTGGTGGTAGAACTACCAGCGTGTCAATTATGCAAAAAAGTGGTATTAAAAAAATGTGTGAAGGCTGGATAGCAGTTATAGACGATCCTCAATACATACAATTGTTGTCCAACAAAAAATGGATAGGTTATAAAGTAAAATGAAAGAGAGATAGCCTCCCTTTCATTTACTCTTTTAATACGATTAATGGTATGCCAAAATGTATTTAGCTATTTTATCAATTAGCATGGGTGGCACGCTTTCTCCTATCGTATCTCTAATAAGTCCATCATTGACCATTTTACCGTCTATTTCAAATGAATAGTCATAAGGCGATATCGTTTGAATGATAAGTGCTTCATATAGCGAGAGGACTCTGTTTTGAGTTGGATGTAGCTTATTATCGGAGCAAGCATATTGGAAATTCTGTGTCAATGTGCTTGCTGGTTCATCCCACGACATCCTTTTATAAGCACTCGTGAAGGCTTTCATAAAACGTTTTTCTCCAGTTCGCTTATCTTCGGTGTAGGGTCGAGGTAATAACGAACCGCATTTTTCGCAATATAAAGGTGTATCTGTATTTGCTTTATTTATTCCATCTTCATCATGTTTTGTTCCATGCGTACGATTCCCTTGGAACATGCAAGATGGATTTACACATTGGTTGTTTAATGCGGTCTGTCCTTCTGGTGTATTCGAAACCCAAAATAATTTTTTGGCGTCCAAAATAGGGACTCGGTGTAGTGGTAAAGAAGAATCTGTATTTTTCCCTTTTTCAGCTGAAAGATGTGGTAAATCTGAAATTGCATCGCGCAAGGTAACCCATTTTTTCACAAAAAAAGAAGCATCTTTACCGTGTGTTGGCTCTGGAATGTAAGTATTTTTGCCTGGTTTTTGAACTTTTCTCAAGATTGTAATAAGTCTCTTGCGATGTTGCGGAACACCATAGTCTGCGACATCAACGACACAAGGATTGCCATCATACCACTGTCCCAATTCTCTGTGAATGTAATCTATAATATTAATAAGATCATTATCACCATCTTGAATCAGAGTGTTCACCATATTTGGAACGTTCTCGAAAATAACCCATTGAGGGAGTAATTCTTTAATAATATCCACGGCAGGAATAATTAGACGATTTCTCTCATCAAATTTAGGGCGAATCCCGTTCCTAAAATTCCTAAGCATCGTTCCCATTCCATTTGACGACATTCCTTGACAGGGCGGTGTTGCTAAAATCACAAATGGAGGTTCGTTAAATGACGCTCTGTAATACTCTATAATTTGAGATTTTAATTTCCAAATATCACCATTAAAACAAGCGGCCTCAGGATGGTTATTCCTAAAGAGGTTCATCCTATCGGGTAATAATTCGCAGGCAATAACAGTTTTTATTCCATTAGCCTTTAGTCCCAAATCTCCAATACCAGAGGAGGAAAAAAGGCTTATTGCATTTAGAGACATAATTTATCTTTTATAAATTGGATTAAATATACATAATTGGGGTTTGTGGAAAAATGTAAAAAATTCTCGTTTCCCAATGTGCATTAATTTCATCAAATCATCATCAGTGTATCCAAGCTCATTTCTATAAAGGTTGATAGTCTCATATAACAAGATTGGAGTTTCATTGGCAAGAGGACAAGGTTCACGATAATTAAAACCTTTCTTGCTATAAAGTATCTGTAGATTTCTATATTCCCTATCCGAAATTGCACATAAAGATTTTGCACGATACAGAAGGGCTTTAATGGAAACTTTCCATTTCTTTTTAAGAAGAGACAAATCATATAGGGATACATTATTAAGCATTGATCCAATTTCTTCAAAAGGCATAAGAAATTGCGATGCAAATTCATTAGCTTCTGCTTCCACATCTCGGTCTGGAGTAGGTAATTTTTCTGAATGCATAATGGTATGTCCTAATTCATGCGCAAGAGAGAAGCGTTGTCTATCATTCGGCATTTGGCTGTTTAAGAAAATTATCCTTCTACCCTTATTATCATATGTGGATAATCCATCAAGCTTGTTTGTCCCGAAATCTATTTTCACAATAATAACCCCATGATTTTCAAGCAAAGTTGTAAGATTAGGAACAGGACCTCTGTATAAGCCAAGGGAATAGCGAGTGCGGTTCGCTATCTCTGTTGGTGAAAGGTTTTTTGATGTAGACATAGTAGGAATGTCAAAATCTGGGAGTTCTATAGGACTTAAAAGATCTTCAATGAACATTTTAAATATTTGTACTAAGGCTATAAAGCCATCAAGTACTTTATTTGATGTGACCCTTTTTCTATAATAATAATGTGACACGGGAGTAGGGTCAAGTTCTTGATAAAAAAAATCCAATGGAACTTCATAGCAGGAGGCAAGACGTTCCAGAGTCGGATTATCCAACTCTTGAATACCATGTTCTGCCTTTGAAAGTTGCCCCTGTGTTAAATTAACCATTTCGGCAACTTCTTTTTGGGTAAGTTGCCGAAGTTGACGTGCCAATTCTAGCGTTTCATTATTTATGGAAGATGACTTCATATTTTATCCGACAGTTTTTTTACCAAGGACTTTATTTGAAAGTCTTGGCTTAGTTGCAACTATTTCTTGCGAAACGTCAGTAATATTATCTTCATCAGAATTGTATAGTGGAACTCTGAAGCTGAATGTGGATGTTTTGCCTTCATAATATTGAAGGTAAAGAGAGAGAATCGAATCATACATCATACTGAAAGTATACTCAATAGTTATAATATGCGCAGAAGCGTTTTGATTTTGAATCAAATCTGTTACCGATGTATTGTTTGTAGTAGCATCTTCTTTGTGGAGTATGAAAATGTAATTATCAAATGTAAAGAAATTTCTTTTGTTTCCAGATGTAGATGTGTTTAAATATACTCTATTAGCAAGTTCTGAATAGTTGGATAAATTTTCAGCCAATTTCATAAACACAAATTCATGAATATTAGTTGACCTTAAACGCTTTGACATGGGAAAATCAATAGTATTCAGCAGGTTAGATGCCGAAGCAAAAGATACTTTCAGCCACTTCAAAAAATCTGGAGTTGTGTCAATTAATCCTTTTAAGTGCTCTGAGTTGAAATCTCCTTTTTCACTTGGAAATAACGATTTGAGAGTTGAAATATTATTCATTATTAAAAAAAAGAGGGGTTAAGTGAAAGGCCAATCTGTCACTGTCTCTTTCTGGCAACAAAGTTAGTAAAAATATTCTAATAAATGGCAACATTCATGCAAATAATATTCTAAATTTAAACAACCTACCAAAAAATCAATGAATTAACAAGATTCCATTTCTTAAAAACTCGACTCCGAAATTTTTGTCCATAAAACATGTGATTTAATATTCATAATTAGCTTTTATGAAGGAATGTCGGAAGTTTCGCATGATCGGAAGCATTCGAACCTTTTCTTTTAAATAGCAATGTTAATATACTGTATGTGCAATATTCTTGCGCACATAGATCAAATAAAGTCAATATAACGTTATAAAATTCCCGTTGTAGGGAAAGCAAAACTTTCTCGATATGGGAATTTTTCACAACCAATGTACAATGTATCAAACGCATCTGTGCCATCTGTTCTGCGCTCTAATAAATCTTCCACGCTTTCGGCGAGCTTTTCACCGGCTTTATCCTTGCGGTTATCGCTTTTGGTGCTTTGCTCACAAAGAACCCGTTGCGGCCGCGGTTTACGCCGGCGGACTGGAGGGCGAGGATAAGGTCGTCGTTGTTTTGGCGGTTGAAGAATGGCATCAGGCGTTGCTTGCCGGCGAAGGCTTGGTTGATGAGCAGATATTTCTCGTCGTGGCGCATGGGGTTGCCGATATATACCGCCTCCACAGTCCAGCCGTGACGCTCGAACTCGTGAATAACAACCCAACGGAAGCCCTGTTCGTTGACGGCATAGTTTGAGCCAAGTGCGGTGGCATCGTAGTAAAAGACCACGGTCTTGCAACGATGCTCCACATAGTAGCGGCAGAAGTCATTGACGAGTGCCGGTATCTTCCGCTCAAACTTTACATAGAACGATTTGATCACATTCAGCCTGCGCCCATCGGGTTGCCCTGCCACAATCCAGTTTATGTTGGCTATAACACTCGATGTATCTATATTTCAGATATATAATCTTTAGGAGGTTGGATTTACACCCATATTTAACCACATATTTGGGTATTTCTTGTTAGGAGTGTGTTTTCGTTATGACAAAGATACGACATCTACGTCGAATCTCAAAATTGTAAAAAGAAGTTTAGGACTAGAGCCGCCCTGCCGCCCTGCGGAGTGCGACACCTTCAAGAAACGGAGGAGAGAGGGATGGGTCAGACTGTGCGGAACACTTGTTTGCGCTTTTCCATTGGGCAGCCTATGAACAGGACGGCTCCGTGGTCGAAGTTGAGATTGCCTATTCGTGGCACTCCGTTTTTGATGTGGCGGTAAATGTCCCGGTGTCAGCAGTAGCCCTACGGGTGCCGGTCGTTGTGAAACTCTTTCAGCGGAACGGCATCTTGTTCCGACCGCACTTGCCGCGCTCCGTATTCCTTGATTTTTTTGTGGGCGAAGTCATCCTCTCCGCTCTCGCTTCTGTTTGGGGCCGAAGTCCGTAACATCGGGTCGGCATCGTCTGCACTGCCTTGCAGTTGAAGGGGTCGTATTCTCCAAAGCTGCTCTACCCATAGGCGCCCGCCGCCATATTTGTCTTAGTCGTAAGCACCGCAACAGATATTCGGAGCGCCCGCCGCCGGTCTCTTGTATTCATGCATATTCTGTTCGGGTGAAGTCCAATTGTGGCGGTTAACCGCTCTCTGTGAGCCTCGTCCTGTTTTCCGTCTTTCATCTCCGTTTCCATTCCCGGGCTACCACGTCAGGTCCATTGTCCAGTTTTACGCCGCAAGGTTATTACCTACGTCGGAAACGTCGAGTTAGAATGAATGCCAACAAATATGTAATTTGGTTAATGATGAAGGTGGAACTATTTTCACGCTCTGAGATTATAATGTTATATAGTGACATTATTATTGACAATCGTTTTATTATATTTCAACATTTTCCGCATTGACATCAATATCACTACGGATAAGAATATTTGCATGTGAAAAATTGTTCTGATCTAATAATCGTATCCCTTCATCATATGCCACCTTTTTGCCCAATGTATCTTGAATCGACACTATTATCGTAACGGGGACCGAGATTACTTCTCCAGTTTCATTTAGATGCGTTATAAGTTCATCTTTTGCCGCATCCCGAGTAAAACCTTTTATTCGAAGAACCCATTCGGTTTTTCCCTTCATTTTAGCTTTTACAGCAGGTTTAAGGGTGGAAAGATCCACTTGATACTTCTTTACCGGTTGATATTTATTCTTTGAAATAATTAGATTCCGTTCTTTCAAGAATATTGAGTGATTCTTCTTAGAATAAGCACTCGGAGTTAAGATATTCTGGGTGGAGTGAGCACGAGTTTCATTACGGTAAACTGGTGATACACCAGGTGCGCCGACAGTCACATATTCGATTGAATCAATAGGTTCAAGACTGACTTCAATGTCATTTTGACAATACTCATTACCTTCACTTCCACGAAGGATCGGATCCGATACAATTGTTACGGTTACAATTCCATAGAAATTCCCGTCATCGTCAACAAGTGACGACGGATAAGGAAACCCGACAATCTGATAATCTACGCCATTTGTTGGCGATATATCAGGTTGCCAAACCATAGTAAACTCATCTTCATTGTTGTATAGCATATGGTCTATGTGGGATGGAATCCCAAAACCATATGCCCAATGCGCATCCTTATCGGTTTTTGTCAGTACTGATGGATATTGTGAATTGTGTATTATTAGAGCTTTGATAAGCGTAGAATTAAATTCGCCGCCGATGCGATGAGCTAAATGAGCTGCAAGAGCTGCAACTCGAGGAGTCGCAAAACTTGTCCCTTTTTCTCGGGAGGTAAATCCTGGGGCAGTCACGACATTTACGCCTGTGACAGAATTTCCTCCATAATGAACTACATCAGGTTTTTGAAGATATTCTGGTCCTGGACCTATTCTGGAAAATGGAGAATGCGCTCCCAGCGGAAGGTCTCTTTCATCTTCTCCTTTCTGGCATACAGAGCCAACGGTTATACAACGAACTGACTCAGCCCCTAAACTAATACGTCCATTAGGAGTTGATGTATTCCCGGCAGATTTACAAAACAATACATTGTGTGTGCGTTGGATATCATCAAGTGCAATGGCAAACTCGGAAAAATTCTCATCAGACACATCTGTTTGAGAACCTTGCGAGATATTCCAAATTTTAATATCTGGATGGTGCTTAATCGAATCGCGTATAAACTCCACCAATTCTATTTCTGAAATTTTGGCTTTATGCGGATTGGTGTTAATTATGCAATTGACAAACATAGATGGTCCACATCCGGTTAATGACTCTTTCTCCAATTGATCTCCGTATAGAGCAATACTCGCAACCATAGTGCCATGATTGCGGTCAATATCAAACTCTTCAAGACCTGCCGCATTATACTCATCACCAATTTGCCATGGAGATAATTGAGGCAGGTTTGCTACTCCTGAATCCAGAATTCCTACTTTAGGATAACTTTCATCTTGCCTTGGAGTGGCGACATCAATATCCACATCCCAAGGCTCAGGAGCTGCAGTTATTTCATAATAGGGCATCTCTTTTACGGAGATAACGCTGTCCATTGTAGCGATATGTTCCAACTGTCCTACTTCTATATCCTCAACTTTAAATAAGAATAAATCAGGAGCATATTCCATTTTGTCAACCACTATGCCGTAACGGTTGCACTCTTCAAAAAAGCGCTGTTCAGCCAATTGATTAAATCTGTCTGATTTATAGTCAATCAATCGTATTTTAACAGTCTTTCCCACAAGCTCATTCGTATTTAATTCTGGGTGGAAGACTGTAAGAGACTGAACCGCCGCTGCTCCAATATTCTTTTCTTTAGAAGCTTTATGATGTTTAATCTCCGAAATAGACTTTTTTATTATGTTTAAGTCGCTCAATGTATCTATTTTAACAAACAGTTCACCTAAGTTGGCTACCCCAATTACATTGGAACGCTGTTTAGTGCGAAATATAGATTTGACATTAGGACGATGTGATTTTGCAGTGGCATCCTCATTTAATGTAGCCACTAACAAAACCGGTAATTCATTTCCATCCTCCATACGCTGGTGGAAAACATCGTCAAGCGAATTTAAGGTTTCGCTTATTATGGCTGTATTTTTGCAGATAGCTTGAGGTGTCGCCCATTTGGGAATGCCACCTCCGCTACCCTCCTTTTTGAACCAATCTTGACTTCCGCGAGTTTGGACTATTTGTATAGGCCTTGTTTTATCCATTATCGTCTAGTTTTAAATAGTTTTTTATTTGTCGTAAACTAATACCGGTTAGTTTATTAATATGACGTTGAGCTACACCTTTATTGTTGAGGAATCGTATAAATGCTTTCTCTGATTTTTCTTCATCTAAAAGTTCAAAAGTCCCCAGTAATAATTGGACAATATCTAATTGATCCTGATTTTCAAGGATACATTTAATTTTAGCTCTTTCGAATAGGGTTTTAAGATCAGATGGAGAAAGGCCAACAAAAAGATTTAGCAATGTATCAGGTTTGATGGCAGCTCCTCCAAAATCAAAAGTATAGGGGTTTGATAAATTTTGAATGAGTTCTTTTAAAGCATCTTTTGAAGGTAGCGACACTTCAATTTTTTGTATAAATCTTCGCCAAACGGCGCGGTCCAATAGTTCTGGATGGTTAGTCGCTGCCATTAACACACAATGCTTGGGCATAAAATCGATATTTTGGAGCAAACTGTTAATTACTCGCTTAAGTTCTCCAATTTCTCTTTGATCATCTCTAGCTTTAGCTATTGCGTCAAATTCATCTAAGAAAAGTATGCAGGGGAACTCACTTACATATTCAAAAATTTTTCGTATGTTTTTTGCCGTGCTTCCCAATAATGAAGAAACCATACCATCCAACTTTGCTACTACTAGCGGAAGATTAGTTTGAGCACTAATATAATGTGCTAATGTTGTTTTTCCACATCCCGGACGGCCATACAACAGGAGCGTTTTGGCGACATTCAATCCATTTAGTTCAAGACGCTGACTATTTTCAACAATCTTAATGAATTCATCTATTTGTGTTTTAACAAATGGATCTAAAACCAATGTGTGTGATAATGAGTTTGGTGGGAATACTTCAACCATCTGAAGTCGACTATCTGAATCAAGTGGAGCTGTGCGTACAGCATCAGCAACAACACCAGATGTATTGTTTTCCAGCTTTTTCCGAATCGCTTTTGCCATAGCACACTCTCCCTCCTGATCTAGTCTGTCGGCCAAACGATTTGAGTAGCTGACAATCTTTCGTTTATCGCTTGCCAGCCCTCCCTCTATTATGCGGAGTATTTCTGTGCTTACCATAATTTCGCTAATTACACTGCAAAGGTACAACAAATATTTATCACCAGCAAATAAAACGTTCCCAAAATCGGTATTTCTTTCTAATTTCACCTATATTGCGTTCTCAAATTTAACAAAACCGTTCTCAATTCTAATAAGATTTGCTGTAGCCTTCAATGACGAGAGGAGCCATATACATTGTAAAATATAGTAATAAGAGCAGTACTGCCTCTGAGCGACACCTTCAAGAAACGGAGGGGAGAAGGAGGGATCTGACGAAGCGGAACACTTGTTTGCGCTTTTTCATTGAGCAGTCTATGAACAGGACGGCTCCGTGGTCGAAGTGGAGATTACCCATTCGTGGCACTCCTTCTTGTTGTGGCGGTAAATGTCCCGTGTCAGCAGTAGCCCTTCGGGTGTCGGTCGTGTGAAACTCTTTCAGCGGTACGGCATCTTGTTTCTGACCGCACCTGCCGCACAGCGTATTCCTTGATTTATTCGTGGGCGAGATCATCCTCTATCCGCTCTCGCCTCTGCCGGGGGCTCTCCGTCCCGAAACGCTCCGCGCATCCTCTCTGGCGTAGCCTTGCAGTTTATGGTGTCGCAATCGTCGGGCTGCGCTATCCATCAGGCACACCGCCGCCATACTTGCCATAGAAGTAAGCACTGCAACAGATACTCGGAGCGCCCGCCGCCGGTCTCTTGTGGTCAGGCATCTTCGGTTCGGGTGAAGTCCTATCGTGGCGGTTAACCGCTCTCCGTGAGCCTCGTTCCTGCTTTCCGTCTTTCATCTCCGTTTCCATTCCGGGCTACCACGTCAGGCCCATTGTCCGGTTTTACGCCGCAAAGTTATTACCTCCGTTCGGAACGTCAAGGTCGGGCAGTTCCTGTTTGACTGAAAAAGTTCTTAACGCTTCGCTACGTTGCAGCTAAACTTTTTAAGCTCAAAACCTTGCCTCATAGGTCCGCCCGGAGGCACTTTGAGGGCAGTGTAAAACTTAAAACAATGAACCTTATGTTAAACCCCTCAATTTCAACTACAATGAGACTACAATTCGGAGAACTCAACATCACTCCAAGAGTCGTTGACCGACTCCACGAACTGGACTTCACTGTCCCCGAACTCGAAGATGCCATCAACGACCACAAGAGCCCCTGCGACGGCGAACCCTCCGTCTATTGCGGTACTTACGGCAAGTACAACGACGGCTCGCTCTGTGGCCTGTGGATAGACCTCAGCAGCTTCGACGACTACGACGAGTTCATCAACTTCTGCAAGGCGATTCACGCCGACGAGGAAGACCCGGAGCTGATGTTCCAGGACTACGAGGGATTCTCCCGCCAGTGGTACGGCGAGAGCGGATTCGACGAGGACGACTTCGACCACATCAAGGAATACTGCGAGCTGTGCGACAAGTACGATCAGGATGCCGTGGACGACTACATGGAGTTTCACGACGAACTCGACAGCTTCGAGGAAGCCTACTGCGGTCACTGGGACAGCGAAGAAGACTTCGCCCGCCACATCGTCGAGGAGTGCTACGACCTTGACAGGATCATGGGTAATCTCTCAAACTACTTCGACTACGAAGCCTTCGCACGCGACCTGTTCATGTACGACTACTCGATGGGCGCAAACAACAACGTGTTCCGCGTGGTCTGACCCCGTTCTCCCTCTCTCCTCCCTTCAAGGGTCGCCCTCCGCAGAAATGTGCGCATGTAATACTTGCGCACATTTGAAGTTTGATGTAAATAGAAGCCATATTGCGGTACGGTTGTGGAACAACACATTTTGGGCTAAAAATATGGCTCGAATTTAAAGAAAATTTCAGACTGTCATGTTATGGCAGTTTAACTTCTTAACTTTGCATTGTCAAAAGGTAAATAGGTACGCAAATTGGATGTGTAGCTTGTGAATACCTTTGTGGCAAAACAAAAAGTAAAGATCTCATTTATGGCAGAAGTTAACATTCATTCAGAGGAGAAAATTAAGAATAAGGAGGCTGCTCAAAACGCAAAGTCTAAGAGTATTCTTGAATCTTTCGAGTACATCGTGGAACTTGCCGAGGATTCCAATCTCAGCAAGGATTTCTTCGACAAGGCAGGCAAACATATCCGTTATGCTGCCCGCAAGCTTCATCTTTCACCCATGCAGACGGTTCTTCTCGCCATGTTCGTAGACCGCAGTGAAGACAGTCGTATCCAGATTTCCGAATTAGCCCGTTATGCCGGGTGCCGTACGACCAAAATTCTCCGACTCTCAGAAGATGTGGATATCCTGGAATCAAAACATTATCTTCGCGCGTCACGCAGTAACAATTCGCTTAGTTACCGTGTATTTGGTGGCGCATTGCAGGCGTTAAGAAAGAATGAACCGTTCATTTATACCACTGAACCTGTAGTGGATACCGCAGCATTCTTTGACCGTTTCGATCGTCTTATGAAGGAAATGGATGATAATGAATTAACCCATCATTCGTTGTTAGTGCAAACAATGGATATGCTGCAGGAAATATCTTCATGTGATTTTGCAAGGAATCTGCGCCGTTATAATCTGGATGAGGAAGACACTCTTCTGTTCATCTTCATGGCTCATCTTTTTGTGGAAAACGATGATGATAACATCGGATTCCACGACATTGATGATATTTTCGACGACAACGAAATCCCGTTTTGGCTTAAACGCCAGTTTCGCTTACGAAATTCCGATTTGTTTGAAACAGAGCTGATAGAGAATGTCAATGAAGACGGAATGGCGCGCTCTGACGTGTTCAAGCTCACGGAGAAAGCCAAGGAAGAGCTTCTTGCTGAACTCAATCTCAATCAAACAGCGAAATCTGACAAGGGGCTGATCAAGGCCGATACGCTCGCAGCCAAGGAACTTATTTATAATGAAAACGAGAAAAAATGCGTGTCAGAATTATCTTCAATCCTGTCCGAATCCCGTTTCAAGGAGGTGCAGTCAAGACTTAAAGCAGAAGGCATGCGCCCTGGGTTCTGCTGCATCTTCTACGGAGCACCCGGTACAGGCAAAACCGAGACAGTCTATCAACTTGCCCGACAGACCGGCAGAAGCATTATGCGTGTTGATGTCGATAAGATAAAGAGCTGCTGGGTGGGCGAAAGCGAGAAAAACATCAAAAGCCTTTTAGATAAATACCGCAATATCTGCAGGAACGCCGACCTTGCGCCGATACTGCTTTTCAATGAGGCAGATGCCGTGCTCGGCGTCAGAATGGAAGGCGCTTCCCGGGCAGTAGACAAAATGGAGAACTCCATCCAGAATATTATCCTTCAGGAAATGGAGACCCTCGAAGGCATCATGATTGCGACTACTAATCTCACGACCAATCTCGACAAAGCTTTCGAGCGCCGATTTCTGTATAAGATACGCTTTGACAAGCCTACTGTAGAAGCACGCGCAAAGATATGGCAGGCAATGCTGCCTCGTCTCTCTAAGAAAGATGCAAAAACACTCGCTTCTCAGTTTGATCTCTCCGGTGGAGAAATCGAGAATATCGCCCGTAAGCATACTGTCAATGCTATTCTTTCGGGCAACAATGAGATAGATATCAATGAAATCATCGACACCTGTCTCCACGAAAGGATTGATAATTCAAGTCGAAAAAGAATAGGATTCTCTGCTGTGGCAGAGCATCCATAGGACGGTTACTGAAAAAAACTTCAAACTGCCATGTTATGTCAGCATGAATGATTATCTTTGCCAAAAAGAACAGAAGCCATGTCAACATCAGGACTTTTCAAAAAATATATCTGGCTTGTAGATGTGATCTACAGCAGCAGCGTCATAACCCGGGAAGAGATTGACCGACGATGGTCTCGTTCCTCTTTGAATGAAGACCATGAAAACGGTATTCCGGAGCGAACATTCCACCGATATAAGGATGCCATTAAGGATTTGTTTGACATTGACATTGTGTGCGACCGCAGTGCCGGTAAGGTTTACCGTATATCCAATACTGACGAGATAGAGAGCGGAGGTATTCGCACTTGGCTGCTCAACACCTTCGCGGTCAATAATCTGATTAACGAGAGCCATCACCTCAAACATCGCATCCTGTTTGAAGAGATACCCTCGGGGCAAAAATATTTGTCTCCTATCATACAGGCTATGCGCGACGGCAAGACAGTCAACATATCTTATAAGTCGTTCTATCATCCTCATCCATATACGTTTGAGGTAGAGCCTTATTGCGTTAAAGTGTTCAAACAACGATGGTATCTGCTTGCACGAAATATCGGAGAGGGATCTTTGAAGATATACGCCCTTGACCGCCTTCACGGACTCGAGCAGACAGGCAATAGTTTCGAACTACCAAAAGGTTTTGATGCCGAAGGTGTCTTTCACGATGTCATAGGCATTATCATTGGCGGAAGAGAGCAACTGGAGGTCGTGGAGATTAAAGTGACGGATGGTCAGCAGAACTATTTTCGCTCGCTGCCGCTGCATCATTCGCAGAAAGAAATAGTAAAGGAAGATGATTATTCGATATTCTCATACTATCTTCGCCCCACCTTCGACTTCCGCCAGGAACTGCTTAAATACGGAGACGCAGTGGAAGTAATCAAGCCAATGACACTCAGACGAGAGATGGCTAAGATTTCCAAGGCGATGAGTGAGTTATACGCTGAATAATACTCGCATTTTGTAAAAGGCGTAAATATAGTTTCAAAGAATCGTCGGCAGAGATGTCGGCGATTTTTTTTGAAATAAATGTCAGGCTGTCATGGTTTGGCAGTTAACACTCTTAATTTTGCTGCAAATAAAAGAATTGACTATGAATATGAGATTACCTAAATTCCCGCTGCCGATATATGTAAGCAACGCAAATGAGTATTTACGTAAACTCGTTTATGAGGGTGCGGGAAAACGATACGGACTACTCTCAGAGGAAGTTCAAAACAGAATAGAGACAGAGCTGAAAGCCATCGAATCGATGAATGTTGCCGATTACTTCCTGATAATGGAAGACATCTACCGTGTCGGTCGCAACCGGCTCGGCATAACTTTCGGTCCTGGACGTGCATCCGCGCCCGGTTCAATCGTGAACTACAGTCTCGGAATCACACAATTGGACCCATTGAAGCACGGCTTGCTTTTTGAGAGATTCTATAATCTTAACCATAAGAGGCTTCCCGACATCTCCACAGATTGCAACGAAGGCGGTACAAAAAAAATATTTGAATATCTTGTCGAAAAATATGGTAAAGAACATGTCAGCTGGATAGGAACTCGCTATAAAGACGGATCCATTCGCAGGGTCCCATGTGGCATTGCAATAAGTGATGTCGCAATATCGGAGATTGTCCCGATGACTACTATCGAAGATAAGGAATACGGGACAGTTACTGTAACGAATTATGAAACCGATTATATTGAAGATACAGGGATTGTAAAATTGGATTTCCTCGATTTCAAAATCATAAGTTTCATGGATGAGGTCATAGCAAAAGTGAAAGAAAATCATGGAGTGAATGTAGACCTCTCAAACATAGATATAGAAGACAAGGAAACGCTGGATCTTTATGCCACTCGCGAAACCGGGAAAACGTTCTTGTTTAATCAAGATTGTCTTCACCGTAATCTTCTTTATATCGGTGCTCCGACATTTGAAGACCTGACATCGCTATGTGCTCTCTATCTATCGAGTGCGACGGAATCTCTTTTGGAATTTTTCAAGAGACAACGAGGTGCATATAGAGGAAAGGATATTGAGATTGTTAAGGATTACAATTCAGGCACCTACGGAATGACCATTTATCAGGAGCAGCTTATGCGGCTTACTCAGTTGATTGCTGGTTTCACTCCTGAACAAAGCGACGATTTTCGCAGGACTAATGGAAAACGCCTTGTTGAAAAGCTTGACTACTACCAGGCTCTGTTCTATGAAGGTGGGACCAAAAACGGTTACACCAAACCTCAGCTCAGAAAGTTGTGGAATTTCTGGATTAAATACGGAAACGTCCTATTTATCAAATCGCACACCGTGGCGTATACACTCTTAGCCTTTCAGACCGCCTGGCTGAAGGCACACTTCCCGGAAGAATACATGGAAGTTGTCAATCAGAGGGATTGGCAAATCTAAAGAATTTCAATCCAATGTTTTTCAAAATAATTGTATTACTGTCAGCCTTTGTCAGTTGACAACTATAAATTTGCATCGTAACCCCAAACAAACAATATTATGGCACTTTGGAAATTAACAACGAAGCACACGCGCACAGTCAATGGTGTGCACATCGAGAAGGGTATGACCGCAGAAGTCGTGACAGCAACCACTTCTAATCCGCTCAACAATCCGCAAGGGCGCGATCTGATTACAAACGCCTTTATGGCAAAGTATGGCATAGACTTGAAAAAGGCTGCCAATCTAACCTCCGGTTATCTGGATTGCGTAAAGGTTTAATCTCATCCATTGGTTCCGGTGTCTGATGGCATCGGAACCTTTAAAACACTCTCGTATGCAGAAGATAAAGAGTGGCGATGTATCGAAACTGATGCAACATCTGTACTTTAGGCATCAGTTGGGTCTTGAGAAATTAGAGAACAATGTATTCGAGGTTTTACTTCCGCCTCCGACGGAAGAAGAACTCAAAGAGGCTATTGAACACCAACGCAATGATACAGCTATTTCGTTGGAAGAACGCCTGAACATAGCCGTCTGGCGACTTGGCGGATGGTAGGAGAATTACAGAATTAACAATGACTGAAGGAGCTAAAACCGACATACTTTTTCTGGGCGACATTCACGGTCGGCCTTATTGGAAAAACATTATCGAATGGGAGCAGCCGGACAAGGTTGTTTTCTTAGGCGATTATGTCACTACGCACGATGAAATTTCTGTGACTCAGCAAATTCGGAATCTCAAGGATATCCTTGATTATAAAGACTCTGATTCCGGGAATGTGATTATGCTCCGGGGTAATCATGATCTTGATGCGTTGGCATACGACTGGGCTAAATGCTATCCCTCGGCTGAATGGCTCTGGCCCAGGATGGGTCTCGGGACGATATTGGGCAACCGATTCTTAGAATCAACCCAATGGTGCTATGTCTTTGAGAACAACGGTGAGAAATGGGTCGCATCTCATGCCGGTATCTCAATGCCATGGCTTTTAGAAATTGTGAACAGTGACGAAAATATTAAGTTCCAATCACTAAAGGATATCAACAAATATGCTCCGACTCCCTTGTTTGGGTTCAATGGTGATAGATACGATATGTGCGGGACTTCGCCACAACAATCATTGACATGGATCCGGCCTCGTACATTGCTGAAGCACGCCATTCCTCATTGGAATCAAATTGTAGCACATACTCCAACCGAAACTATCCCGGTCTTAGGCCATTCAGAATTCGGCAAGGATATATGGTTTTGCGACAGCATGGCGATTCCCGCCTACCTTACATTAGACACAACCGGGGTGTTTCATGCCAAGAGATACGCTGGTGAAGGAAACCGATTCATCGAAGAATTCGAACGTCGGTCTATCGATTCTATATTTGAAGATTAGGCTTAAAGATTGACTAAATCGCTATGAAACGTCTGATATCCATTTCCGTCACCACAATTTTGTGGACTGAAGGTAATCATGCCTGGTTTGATGTGTGGCTGGCTCCCGGCACTTCAATCGAGGTGCATTGGGGTGACGGTCATGTATCCAAGCACCACTACGCAACGAACATAATATGCCGTCCCGACCACTATTATCAGAAACAGAAAGTGGAGGCATCGTATCAAATCGAATTTTACTCAGAAGATGAGAATGCTATTGTATGTTTAGTTGACGGTACCTGGGAAATGCACGTTGATAAGCTGATTGTCGAAAACTGCCCGGGGTTGAAAGCATTGACCTATCATCAACTCTACGACGTAGATTTATCCGGGTGTCAAAATTTGGAATATCTCGATATTCAAGATGCCGCCTTTGACAGCACGGACTTTTCACTATTCTCCAAGCTGCGGAAACTCATGTGCAAAGGTTCTAATTTCAAGACCCTTGATCTCAGTAAGAATCCCGGGATTGAGGAACTGGGATATATGTTTTGCCACTCACTGACAAAAATAAAATTGCCCAACAATTCTAATCTGCGCCTTGCTAATATCCCGGAGTATGTACCTCTCGACAAACATTCAAGGCTATGGTTGCAAAAGACTATTGAAAGAAATGGAGGCGGCCTTGTAGACTGGGTTGATCCCGATTATACCAGCATTGGAATGATGTACAAATAATTATTGGAATTTCGCCGGACTGTCAGCCTTTGGCAGTTTAAGAGAGTAAATTTGCAGCACAACTCTAACAATATACGATATGGATAACGTAATCATAATAGGTGTCGGCGGTGCAGGATGCAATATCGCTGATTCATGCCGAAAAGAATGTCCAAAACTTCAGAATGCCAAGTATATCTATGTTGATAAAGATGCCATGGCTATTGTCAATCATGGGTCAGAATACGAGTGCATCCTCCTAACAGAAGACAAGGATATTAATTTCTGCGAGTTGCTCAGAGGATATAAAACGGTGTTCGTTTGTGCCGGTCTCGGAGGGGAAATCGGTTCAGAGCTATCTCCTAAAATTCTGGAATACGCCAAGGCAGAATCGCTCTCGACGATAATCGCAGTAGTCAGCACTCCTTTTTCTTTCGAAGGAGTGGCACGAAATGAGAAAGCGCAGATGGCCCTAACCCGAGTCAACAGTATAGCCCATAAAGTTATTGTGCAGGATAATAATGACATCCCTCAGGAATCAATGCTTCCGGAAATGGATAGGTCAATCTGTAACATGGTAAATGAACTACTTTCAAAATGAAGAATTTCGCTGCCATAGATTTTGAGACAGCTAACGGCCAGCGTTCAAGCGTTTGCAGTGTCGGTGTAGTTATTGTCCGAGATGGAGAAGTCGTAGATTCATATTACAGCTTAATCAAACCATCACCAAATTACTATACCGAATGGACTACCGAAGTTCACGGGTTAACCTCGGCTGACACAGACAATGCTCCTTTATTTCCGGAAGTCTGGAAAACAGTGAGACCGTTAATTAAGGGATTGCCATTGGTCGCCCACAATAGTCCGTTTGATGAAAGCTGTCTTCGTGCTGTCTTTTATGAATATGGAATGGAATATCCTGGCTATCTGTTTTTCGATACACTCAGAGCTTCCCGCCAGAAGCACCCGGAATTAGAAAATCATCAGCTCCATACAGCAGCTGCAGCATGTGGTTTTGACCTTATCAATCATCATAATGCCATAGCGGACGCCGAGGCTTGCGCGGCTATAGCGATTCAACTACTGTAAATATGAAATATACTGAGCGATTACTGCTGTCTTTCTTTGCTTATGCTGCACTTCTCGGATTTATCGGAGGAAGTTTTTCATTTCTGGGAATGCCGGGATTCGGGCTGGCGAAAGCATTAGTTGGTGTCTTCATCTGTCATACATTGTTATGGCCTTTCTTCCGTCAAATTCTGGGGTATTACGCATTAATGGCTCGGTTTGAAGATGAAGAATATTTGGAGGACATTGAAGATGACCCCAATGACAGCGAATTTGTAAGACAGCTCAAAGACTTTTTCAGAAAATAAACTGCTATGAAAAGATATAATGAGATGACGAACTCCATTGAGGAGGAACTCGAAAGGATCGAGGAATTGGCTATGACTGATGAGTGTGAGGCATATGACAATCTCGTTGAGTTACGAGATAGGGTCCGAGACCTCCGTGAAGAAGTCAATTGCTCAGAGCCGCCTTTCAGCGACTGGGACAGTCCTCTCGTCCGTGAATATGATGCGGTTGTCAAACGAATCGGTAAAATTGACGAAAGGATAGAATCTCTGGCAAAAGAATTTGGGGAGGTTGACCCTCACGACATGCTCAAGATGATGTATCCAAACGATGATGTCGATGATGAGGATTTTGAGGACGGATTTGACTTAGAGGACTTTTATGAGGACTAATACGGCGGCTTCTCGGAAATCATGTTTCCGATATAGTCTCTAATTTTACAACCATAATCATCTATTCCTATGGCTAAAAAGGCAAATAGAACTGACCAACAAGCAGATACTTTGTTCGGACCGGCGACTCATATCAGGTCGCTGATTGAATGGATGTCGCAAGGTGTGTACGAGAAAGAGCACATTATTGCGGCAGCATTGCTTTGTGCCGTGGCAGGAGAGAATATCTTTCTGTTAGGCCCTCCGGGAACCGCTAAGAGTATGGTTGCAAGTCGGTTGAAAATGATTTTCAGGGACGGCAAGTCTTTCGACTATCTCATGTCGCGCTTTTCGACTCCCGACGAAATCTTCGGTCCAATCTCAATATCAAAATTAAAAACAGAAGATAAGTATGAACGACTGACCGAAGGGTATTTGCCGGATGTTGACATAGTATTCCTCGATGAAATATGGAAAGCAGGTCCATCTATTCAGAACACTTTGCTCACTGTCATCAATGAGCATATCTTTCATAACGGGGGCAAGATTATCAAGACTCCTATGAAAGTACTAATTGCGGCAAGCAACGAATTGCCGGCAAAAGACGAAGGCCTTGAAGCCCTATGGGATCGTTTTCTCGTCCGTATGGTGTCTAACTGTATCGAAAGTGATACCTCTTTCTTCAAGATGCTCAAATCTCCGGCATTGCCTCTGAAACCGCTATCTGAAGATTTATATCTCACAGAGGAAATATACCTCAACTGGCAGGAGCAAGCGACTTCGATTGAATTATCAAAAGAAGTGATGGATGCCATAAAGTCAATACGCAAAAGCTTTGCCAAGCTCGAAAAAGATGATGAAAACAAGCTGCGCTATTATATCTCCGACCGACGTTGGCGTAAGGCTTTTCATCTAATGCAAACCTCGGCTTTCCTGAATGGACGGAAGGTAATTATGCTTTCAGACTATATGCTGATGATACATTGTCTTTGGAATGATGTCGAATGCATTCCGGAAATTCTCAAACTTGTACCGGAAAGCATAGCGGAACCTACGGTTAAGAGACTGGAAAGGATAGACAAGGCAATACGACAGATTATGCAGCCGTCACAACAAAAGCCTAAAGAGGAAGAGAGGAATAAAACTCCACATCTGGCAACTGAATTTGTGGAATATGATTTCTTTTATTACCTGGTCGAAAATTATCCCGAAGGTGAAACGTATTTCTCTAAATGGGATTACGCCACTCTTGAAGCCAGCCCTACTCAGGGAATACGCTATTATGACACCAAACGGAAGAAGAATATAGTACATGTCATGATAAAAGGAACACCTTTTGAAAACAAGCTCCCGAATGCAGGAAAACTCACAAAAGTATCTCTTCAAAAATGTGAGGGAGGAATTATAATTGACAGTATCCCATATACCTTCAGACGCAAGTTTGAACAGGCAGAATCCACTCTCAACGCGGCAGTCACCCCTGTATTAGGCAGAATATATCAGATACAAAAGGAATTTCGAGATTGCGTCAGCCAATGGCAAGAATCGACTGCATCCAATTGGCAGGGGAAAGATAATATCTTTCTCTCTGATTCTGATTATGCCTTAGCTGACAGAATGTTGACAGAAACGGAGGAGAAAATTAAAGTTTTGGAAATTAAGATTAACAATCTATCGATGTTTCTCAAATGACTGACTACTCGAACATAGACGCCAAACTTGAAGAGTACAGCGAAGTATTCGACATCTATCTTGACGGTGGAGAAGTGCCGCCTCCGGATGGTCAGGACCCTTTGCGGGATTATCTGTATGATGTAATCGACAACAATCCACAGTTGGACGTATCAGATTCTACCTGGACAGAAGTTCTAAAAGAAAGTTTGATGTCGTATTTCTCTCAACTGCTGGTGGCTTTTGCCGAGATACAGGCTGAAATGGAACGCGAGCTGGCTTTCATTGCACTGTTTGCACAAGCGAATATTGACGGTAAAAGGAAAATGTGGAAACAGGTACGAAACCTTATAAGGAAACGATACAACAAGTTACAGGTCGATCTTGATGGCTTCACCGGGCAATTCGGAAGCGGTGAAGATAACAACGAGGCTGTATTGAAAGCTATTACCGAAGATTGGGAGAAAGCTTGTGAGCGGTCGGCGGAAGACAAACAGCTGGAACTGTTAAACAAAAGTCAGAAACAATGGGAACTACAGATAAAAAGTTATGATTCTCGTGATTATGAAGAAAGACGACGCATTGAAAATATAGTTTATCGGTCCAAATCTTTGCGTGAGATAGTGGATCTGATAGGACGTGAAAAAGAGTCGGCAAAAGAGGAAGACAATATAATCTATAAATACCTGCCCAAAGGAGCAAGAAGCGGACTTCCCTCGGAAGAGACGGACAGAGTTGAAACCGGTGATGACCTTCACCGCACGCTGACCGTGGAATTTGCTATGCCTGACGATTTATTTTACAAGCGGTTCGCGACGAAGGAACTCCAGCAATTAGCGCCTCTCCGTCAAAGAAAACCCATGAAGACAGAAGAGCACCGGCCCAAACCCCGCCCCAAGAAAGGTCCGATTATCGTCGGTATCGACACCAGTGGCTCCATGTTTGGTCGCCCAGAGCAGATTGCAAAGGCTCTTGTTATACAGTTGGTGCGTCTGGCACGGAAAGACAGCCGTAGTTGTTTCCTGATAGAGTTTTCTATCAAGACCAAGACTTGTGACCTTGGGAAATCCGGAAATATCCTTAAACTTAAGGATTTTCTTGACAATCATTTCACAGGAGGAACAGATCCCACACAAATGATGAATGATGCTATCCATACTCTGACAGAGAAAGATTATGAAATGGCAGATGTCCTCATAATTTCTGACTTTTATTGCGCCGAACCATCTCCCGATCTCATCAATAAGATTAATAAGGAGAAAGCCAAGGGCACCAAGTTTTACGGTCTTCAGATAGGAAGCAGCTCAAATGTCTATAACTCAACTCTTGACAGAAAGTGGTACGAATGAAATCTCTTACATTTACCATAAATCCCAACTTTCGGCTCCAGACTCCGCATCTGAGACTCACTTGGCATATCGTTCCGTTGGAAGTATTGCAATCGGAAGCTGTCATGCTTGGATCAATTGCGCGAATTTATTCTGTAAAGTCCGTAGTTGAGATCATCATACTGTTTAGAGAGGAAACACTTGACATCATATACCATGTTGATACGGACTTCTCTACCTCCAAAATACAGAAATGGCTTCGCGAACAGATAAAGGCAATTATCTATGAAGTCGCAAATCGAATATTGCCGATGCGAGTCGCCTATTGGGAAAAAGAGAAGGGATTGAAAGGCAACGGGGCTATTGTTAAGAAGCATAGAAAGAATACAATGGCTTGCTGTACTTTTCAAAATCAGATACAGATGCAACCTTATCTGGTCTTATTCAAGCAGGAATGGCTTGATGCTGTCATTCTGCATGAAATGTCTCACTATAAGTATAAGCATCACCGGAAATCTTTTTGGAAACTATTAAGCACTTTACTTGGTGAAGAGTCTAAACTACAGAAAGTGAAACAAGATATAGCAATGTCTCCATACTTTGAATTTGTATGGTTTCTCACAAAATAATCAACTTACTGTCATGTTATGGCAGCTTGCGCTCTTAACTTTGCAGTAGAAAACTATAAATCGACATGGACGAAATATCAAAACACGACTTCCAGCCGGAGACACCTTGCATTAAGGTTGTCGGCGTTGGAGAGACTATGGCTCCAATCATAGAGTCTCTTAAAGAGAAATGGGGAGGTTTTATATCTGCAGAAATGGCCGGAGAGTTTAATCCCGAGAAAGCAGATAAAATGGTCATTATCGTTTCTGACGGGAATGCCGAGGCTACGCGCAATGCCATCAAAGCATCTCGAGAGACTCTTACCATTGTTGCAGTAGCCGAGGATGCTATAATTGATAGTCTTGATGTTCCGGTGCTTAAATCGACCATTCCCAATATGCAAAAGCAAATAAATGAGATTATTACCCCAATAATACATACAGGTACAATCGGGTATTCTTTCGACGATTTTGAAATGATGGTCAGAGGTTGTAATAAAATTGTTGTCGAAACAGCCAAGGCATCTGGAAAATCTCGTTTTGCAGACACCCTCTCCCTACTATCTCCGGGATTAGGGAACTACAGCAAGTATTCTGTAATTCTCTATTACAATCCAAACGACGAGCATCATCTTATTATGGCTGAACTTCAAGGTTTAACGCAATGGATTGAAAACTTGCCCAAAAACATGGAAGTGGTATGGGCCGTCTATCAAGATTATACTCTCTCAGACGGTAATGTGAAACTTACTGTTATTACAGCGAGATAGAAATTTACATAGTACGCAGATAAGCTGCGCAGCCGTATAGTACCTTTGCTGATAATTTGCTGAAATTCTATGAAAACAATTGAAGGATATGACGTGAAGATTTTCACGGACAATATTGAAGAGAACGCCATCGAGCAGATCAAGGAGCTGCTTTCCATCGATGTGTTTGCCGACAAGAAGATTCGGATTATGCCCGACGTTCATGCCGGAGCCGGTTGTGTAATCGGATTCACAGGCAATCTCGGTAACAGGGTCATCCCCAACATTGTTGGCGTTGACATCGGTTGCGGTATGCTTATACTTAACCTTGGCAAACTCACCGACATTGACTTTCATACTTTCCATGAACATATCCGCTCCAATGTGCCTTCGGGCATGATTGTGCGAGAAGAACGTTTCGGATTCAAGCCACTCGTGGGTGAGGAGATGGACATATACCGCGAGGCAAAGGAACTTGTAATCCAGCTTCGTTGCTACCGTTCTCTCAAAGACAGCGGTCGAATCAACAAGGCAATAGGTTCGCTCGGTGGCGGTAATCACTTCATAGAACTTGATAAGGATGATGCCGGCGATGTGTATCTCGTTATCCACACCGGCTCCCGCAACCTTGGAAAACAGGTGGCAGAAGTCTATCAGTCGGTTGCGTGCAAGCATCTCACACCTGGCTACGATGAATTTGAAGAGAAGATACGCCAGACCATTGAGGAATACAAAGCAACTGGTCGTCGTAGCGAATTACAGGAAGTAATCAAGCAAATGCGGCGAGAACATAATGATGCTCGCCCGATCATCCATCCTGACCTTTGTTATGTCGAGAATCAGACCCGAGAGGATTACCTCCACGATATGCGCCTGTGCCAGAGGTGGGCGGTGCTAAATAGAAAACTTATCTCTCTCTTGCTTCTCTGGTTCTTCCCTGGCGTCGAGATTAAAGAACAGTTTGAGAGCGTTCACAACTATATCAGCGATGACAACATGGTGCGAAAAGGTTCAATTTCTGCCAAGAAAGGAGAGCGAAGCATTATTCCGCTTAACATGCGCGACGGTTCGTTGCTGTGCACAGGTAAGGGAAATCCAGACTGGAATTATTCCGCGCCTCACGGTGCAGGGCGTGTGCTAAGTCGCACTCAAGCTTACGAGCAAATCAAAATGGAAGACTTCGAGGAATCCATGAAGGGGATCTACTCTGAGAGCGTCAACGACTTTACCCGCGACGAATCACCGATGGTCTACAAACCCGCCGATGAAATCATCGCCAACATTGCCGACACTGTCACCATTGACAACATCATTCGCCCGATTTTCAACTTCAAAGCATCCTAAAATCGAACACCTTATTGAACTGATGAAAAATTTCACTATTCAGACGAGACAATGAAAGAAGATGAATTTTGTCTTGAATATATCCATCGCAACATGCGTTGGCAATATTTCAGTCAGATTGTAAAGAAATACAATAAATTGGAAGATTTTAGAAGAAAAGAATTTTTGAGCTTCATCGCAAGTGGCAATGAGATTGGCCATATAGTCGGTATTGATGACTTCATGGTGCTTATCTTTAGGCTTGAAATGTTTACTGAGGAGCGATTCTACGTAATGGATGATGGCAATGGATATCTTCGACTAAGTCAGTTTGTAAAATGGCATTTCAAGAACGGGCCTTTCAGCGAACATCGCGCCGGCACCGGCTCCGATGTCCAATTCGAAGCCGACCGCAAACAAATCGGTTTGTTGATATCGCTATATTTCGTATCTTTGAAAACTTATCGGCATCTACATAATTTTAAATCAAATTCAATATGAAAGATTCTCAATTAATGATGGACAGTTCTGACACTAATGGTAAGGCTGAAGCACTATTGGATTATGTCCTTTCTTGGTCATTACGCAATTGTGATGAAAATTCCTCTAATTGTGGCAAACCAATTCTCATGGGTTATAGTAAGTATATGCTTGCAACACTTTTAGAAATGGGAAAGGAAAACATCAATGACATCCGTTTTAAAACTGTTAAAACCTGGAAACAATGGAATAACATTGATTTGTGCGTAGAAGTTATTTTAGAAATAGCAGGACAAGAAGAGAAGCATGCAATTTTAATAGAAGATAAATACTATACGAATTTACATCTTTCAAAAGATACTGATGGGAAAAATCGCAATCAATTGGTGGTTTACAAGAAACAATTCGAAAGCTGTTATAATGGGAAAGATGGAGATTGGAAATTGCATTATGCATTGATATCATGTTTGAATTCTCATGATGAGGCTTTGGAGTTTTATGGCGACATAAAAAAGAAATACGGTTTTGATTTATACTCCTTCTATGAATTATTGCCTGAACAAAAAGAGTATATCGATTCAGAAAGCGACATTTTCAATGAATTTTGGCTTCGAAAGTGGCAATAATGTGTCTGCAATTCTAAGAAAATGAAGATACTCCACCTTTCAGATACCCACGGTCAGCACGGGAGGTTGAAAAACCTTCCCGAAGCTGACATGATTGTTCATTCCGGAGACTTTACCTTCGGCGGAGAGGTGCAAGAGGCTATTGACTTTCTCAACTGGTTTTGTGACCTGCCTTATGCCCATAAGATATTCATTGCCGGAAACCACGACGATTGCCTATATGATGCCAATATCGATGGCCTGGATGACAACTGTCATTATCTCAGAGCAAGCAGCATCACTATTGACGGTGTGAAGTTTCACGGTGTCCCCATGTTCATGGCTGATTGCGTTACAGATCGCCAGAGTCGCCATATCGCCAATATCCCGGCTGATGCCGATGTGCTGATTACCCATTGTCCGCCGTTAGGCATTCTGGACTTTGATGATAACATTCACTATGGCTCTGATGAATTGCTTGAGAAAGTTAGTCAAGTAAAACCACTGTACCATCTTTTCGGTCACATCCACGCCAACAATGGAATCGAGAACGTCGGCTCTACCACCTTCATTAACTCAGCTATAGTCAACGCAATTTACGATGACATTCAGCCATGGCACGTCATTGAAATATAACTTTTGCAAGAATTATGGATACACCCCGTGATATAACCGGAGCTTCGACGAGACAACTGCAGTATTTCATAGTTGATGAACTACGGGCTCATGGCATCAATCCCCATGATGATTTTGAAGCCAGTTACTCATCTGTTATATTGAATTTTGGTTTCAATCATGGAATAACCGGGAGTTTAGTAATTTTCATTAGCGACTGGATGTCCCAACTCTATGACTTCATAAAATCATACAACGATATATCTGAGGCGCTGGATACTTGCAACATTCAAAAGGCTAAAGAAATATGTCCACGCTTTAAATTATATCAGATATATGGGGGGAAAATCAAGCGCCTCTAATCAGTAACTAAAAATTCCAAGTATGAATATCATATACCTGCATGGTCTCTCTTCGAGCGGCAATTCCAATACGGCTCATAGAATCAAGGAGCTTTTCCCTAAAGATAATGTCATCGCGCCGGATCTACCTGTCGACCCTTTTGACGCGCTTAGGCTCATCGACAACATTTTGAAAGCGTTGCCGGTGAACGATACTATTGTTATTGGAACCTCTATGGGTGGAATGTTCGCCCAGCAACAGGCTCCATACCGCAGAATCCTTGTCAACCCCGCCTTCCATGTTTCGACACTCCTTCGGGACAATATCGGTAAGAAGTTGCCGTTCTTCTCCCAACGCCAGGATGGAGCTACGGAGTTTGAAGTTACTGAGGAACTCTGCCGTCAATATGAGGCTATGGAGTCAAAACAGTTTGAAAAGACCTACAATGCAAAGAATGCTATAGGATTGTTTGGGAAGAACGATGAAACGGTCAACTGCAAACCGGAGTATCTTGGCCATTACTCTCTTTATCATGATTTTGAGGGAGGTCATCGCATGAACAACCAAGTAATAGAAAATGTACTCGTTCCGGTGCTTACATTCCTTCACAATCCGGGATATGCTTTCGACGGATCTGTAGATGCCAACGGAGTATGGCTTCAATATGACAATCATGGATAAACAGCAATACATCAAATACATAGCCAACGAGAGTCATTACAATGATGTATTGATAGCTTTATCTAATGTTAAGCACCATCTTTGGATAGGCACGGCCGACATCAAGGACTTATATATGAAGGATGGAAGTTCGGCAGTACCATTCCTTAGTATCATAGCTAAAATGATAAACCGAGGTGTTGAAGTCCGTATGATTCATGCCAAAGAACCCGGACCTGCGTTCCGTGAGGACTTCGACCGTTATCCGATACTTGCACAAAGTCTCGAAAGGGTTCTTTGTCCGCGTGTGCATTTCAAAATGATTATAATGGACTTTGAGACAGCCTATATCGGGTCGGCCAATCTCACGGGAGCCGGAATCGGCATGAAAGGCTGTACACGTTGCAACTTCGAAGCCGACATTCTCACAAATGAACCATCACTGGTAGAATCTGCTTCCGAGCAGTTCGATACCGTTTGGCGCGGTGCTCACTGCGCCAAATGTGGACGCAAACAATATTGCAAAGACCAAATCAAGAAGTAGAAAACAATTATAGTGATCCAAAGAATTTCTTAATAGGGTTGCCGCGAACGATGGAGTCGTGGTTGGACCATGCAGCATTGGATGCAGATTGTGTACATTCTCAACCGAAGAGGGAAATATGATTCAAATGAATCCTGATTTCATTATTCTCCGTAAGGGAAATGACGCTTCATTCTACTCACACTCTTTTGAACTTAAAGGTTCAAGACCTCTGACGCTTGAAGAGATCGCTTCTTTGGATGAAGAAAAAGCCTAATGAATAAAGATGGGCTTGTTACGCAAATAGACTGCGTAGCCATGCTTTACACTCGTTACTCCTTTTTTCTCCTTTTTTGAACATTGCCGTTGGTTTTCTCAGTGATTATATATAAATTTGCGTATTATTTCAAAAATCTTATGGGCATAAAACTCGATTTTAAACCTCTGGACCTTATTACGGTAAACTCTATATGCGAGAAATATCCTGATGACTCGGGATCTAACCGCAATCTCACTTTCTATGTTCCTGCCTATCAACGAGGTTATCGATGGAATATCGAACAAGTACGACAACTCATCGAGGATATTCGTGAATTTGGTGAGAACTATCCTCCTTCTAATGCTCAAAAAGCATTCTATTGTCTTCAACCTGTAGTTGTAAAGAAAACAGTCTTTAATAACGTCGACTGTTTTGAGGTAATTGATGGCCAGCAACGTCTTACTACCATACTTCTCATTATGCAAGCCATGACTCAAATACGACTTCAGGAATACAGCACGGAGTATATTCCCATTAAATCTGCCTATGAAATTCAATACGAGCAACGCATTCCCAGTTCGGAGTGGCTAAAGGAGGTAGTAGAGGCATTCAAGAATCCTTCAGATGATTTCAAAGATCGCAATTGCGATTACTATCATTTCTTCATCGTTTATGAGGAGGCCTATAAATTGCTCAACAAGATGAATGAGCAGGAACTGAATACTTTCCATTCGGTCCTGAAAGATTTTACGCGATTCATATGGTATGTTCCTGATGATGAAGATTCTGGCTCTAATGCTGATATATTCGACCGTCTAAATGCAGGTAAACTTTCACTTAACAATGCCGAACTAATTAAAGCTCTTTTGCTTCAAAGAAGCAATTATATGATTGACTCGGAAAATAATAAAAACGAGAGGGCCTCAGACCCATTACAACGGTCTATTGCAATCAATTGGGATCTAATGGAGCGGAGATTGCAGGATCATGAATTCTGGGGATTTATTTATAGCCGGCAGCATCCATATTCTTATGATACCCATATCGAATATCTTTTTGATTTGCTCTGTGGTAAGAAAAGAGAACACAAGGAGTACAAAACCTTTACATTCGACAAATATCTAGCGGAGTATCGCGATGTAAAACGTTCCGCTACTAATGATGGGAAGGAGAAAAATGAGATACAAATCGAAATAAAAAATTGGATTGAGAATATCTGGAATGATCTGACCAATCTTTTCAATACTCTTGAAGAATGGTTCCAGGACAGACCCTTATACCACCGCATAGGTTATATTCTGGAATTTGGGAAAGATTCTCCGTCAATTGTTTCTCTTCGCGAGGAACTTCGTCCGTTGAAACGTCAGGCCCGCATAGCTCTTCTTGACGCGAAAATAAAGGATAGTCTCCAGGGGATCAGATGGAAAGATTTATTTCATGGTAAAAAAGAACTTTCCAAGGTGCTCTACCTCTATAATATTTTACTTGAAGACCGACGTGTAAATAACAATGCCCGTTTTTCATTCGCCGATTATAAGGATGTAGAGAAAGCGAAGGGTTTTGATCAGGAGCATGTTGCTTCTAATACGGATTTCGAGCCCAAGGAGGCCGAAAAGAACGAACTCGCAGCTGATATTCTTGAACTTTTTACCGGTCAATATATTAAACGTCATGGTTCCGGGAAAAACAGAATCTACGAAATGGGTGATTTCGATATCGAGCAACTGATGCCCGATGCTATTGATGATGCAAAGGCTCTCTGCCTTGAATGGCAAGCCGTACTGACTGAGGATAGGAGCAAACTCAAAGATGATGAAAAGAAAATGAAAGACGAAAGCCTTCAGTCTCTTTATGATCGCACCCTCAAATCCTTTGAGAGCGACAAAGATCCCATCCCGGACACTTTCCAAACATCTTCCGATGGCAGACAATATTCCGGCAAAGATTTTATTTGGAACTTTGTGTTGCTTAACGCATCTACCAATAGAAGTTATGGGAACAATATCTTCCCGGTAAAACGCAGGCGTATATTGCGTGACGAGTATGATGTTTATACCCCTGTGGGCACAAGAAACGTATTCGAAAAAGCAACATCTACAAAATCCGGGCAAATGTTAACCTGGACGCGTACCGATGCTCTGGCGTACTGGAATTCTATCCGAGAAGTTCTTCACGATTATATAATCCTTGATACCCCTTTTAAGTAATGAGCAAGAATATTGACTCTGATGCCAGGACATCAAGTTTTATTACCCTGGTGAATGAATGCGACATCCTCATCCCTGCAATACAGCGTGATTATGCTCAAGGTAGAAAATCTGCCAAAACAGTTCGTGTGAATTTCACGAATGCCCTACTTCAATATATAGAGGATGGTGATTCACACAGCCTCGACTTTATCTATGGTTCAGTCGAAAATGTATACGGACGTAATGTATTCATTCCTCTTGATGGACAGCAGCGCCTCACCACACTATTTCTTCTTCATATCTACCTTGCAGGGTTTATGGGGCACAAGTGGGAACATGGATTGTCTTTCTCCTACGAAACTCGTCAAAGTTCAAAGGACTTTTGTCAAAAGCTTATCGAAAACCATGGTAATGTCTTCAATATCGATGCTCTCAGGTATTATGAGGATAAAAAAGATTCCGGAAAATATATCGGTCGACATATTCCTTCTGATGTTATCCGCAATGAGGCATGGTGGTTTACAAAATGGGACGATGACCCCACAATCGCCGGAATGCTTGTAATGCTCGACAGGTTCGACTCCATGTTCTTCAGTAATATTGATAATAACTGGGAAGATGCAGAAACCATAAAGAAGAGGGAACATACTGCATTAGCAAAGATTGAGAAAACTTATTCTAGGCTATTCAATCATGACAAAGCCCCAATTGTATTTAAGTTCCTGCCGATGAAGAAGTTTCACGATCCTGATGATTTATACATCAAGATGAACGCTCGCGGTCTCAATCTCACTTCTTTTGAGATATTCAAAAGCAAACTTCTGGATGAGGTTTCCAACAAGCTAAGTAAAGAAGACATCAGAGATTACAAGGCAGATGTGGAGGTACGCTGGATTGAAAAACTTTGGCCGGTAAGTCGGAAAAGTGGACATTCAAATTCCGATCTGCTTCTTGAAAGAATACTCAAGGTTGTTCTTTCCTCAAATGCTGCTGTCCTTCAGCCGCTTGACCAGTTTCGCAACCTTGAGAAAATCTATGAGATGAACAATAAGTCCATAGATTTTGCATTCAACAACTATACGAAACAGGGCGTTGAGTTCACTCCCGAATTATTGAGACGCATAAGTGTGGACTGTGGCATAATCTGCAAGGGTAACACGTGCCCTGTTATTGGCGAATCCGACGCGCCTGACTTCCTGCCATTTTTCAATTATAAGGATGTGTGTCGGCGATGGATCCTTGAAGGTGAGAAATTAACCTATCGCGAAAGGTTGCTTCTCCATGCATATCTTCGATTCATGCAATTGAATCCTCAGCCTTCTACACCAGATTTCACTGATTGGATGCGTCTATTTTATAACCTTGATTCCGCATATGGAATTGATAACGCAGGTGATATATCAAAGGCATTAAAAGATGTCGAGACACTTTTTAAGAGTTATTTAGACTATCTTAAGGCTGAAAAGGAAGAAAAGTCAGTTAATACTTGGCTTGCCGGCTGTCGTAAAATAAAGTTAGAGTACCTTTGGGGTTACCAATGGCAAGAAGAAATCACCAAAGCGCAACTCCGCGAGAAATATGATGGTTGGAGGGCTTTGCTTGAAATGGCAGAACGACAGACTTATCTGAACGGCCAGATTGGTATAGCTTTATATGTCGCCGGTATTAATATATATGATGAATCAACCCAAGACGTAGTAACGCCTGTAATATTCAAAGAATATTGGAAAATACTGGAGCCATTGTTCAATGAAATCGGCGATGCGACTTCTTCCGTAATAAGAAACTATTTGATGGTACAAGCCATGCTGTCAAAAGGTAATTATTTCATGCCTGCATCAGTTGGCAGGTTTAATATCTGTAACCGGCCCAGCGACCGCGATTATTCATGGAAGGCTCTTTTCAGAATGGAAGAGAACCCATGGCCGGCCGTTGATATCTTTAAAAGTCTTGTGGAC
>OHYU01000124.1_pt1 | contig 43818 bp, 30 predicted proteins | sample 1580331 | NCBI WGS metagenome assembly OHYU01 (sample SAMEA3882519, study PRJEB24775) | human gut metagenome | biome: human-associated habitat; feature: intestine environment; material: feces | place: Netherlands | collected 2009/2010
GACTTCCTGTACGCTTCCCTGGAAACGGGAAGAATTCTCACGGCCTTTTTCCTGCACCAGGGAAAGAAGACGGCTGAACCGGTCTTTTACCACATCTTCCGGTACCTGATTTTCCATACCGGCAGCCGGAGTTCCGCTTCTCTTGGAATAAATAAATGTAAAGGCGGTATCATAATTGGCTTTTCTTACCACATCCAGTGTTTCCTGGAAATCTTCTTCTGTCTCTCCAGGGAAACCAACCATAATGTCAGTTGTCAGAGAGATATCCGGAATTGCCTCACGGATTTTATCTACAAGCTGAAGATATTTCTCCTTGTCATAGCGGCGGTTCATTTCTTTTAAGACTCTGCTGCTTCCGGACTGCAGCGGAAGATGAAGATGATGGCAGATTTTTTTGCTCTCTGCCATGGTCTGGATCAGCTCATCGGACAGGTCCTTCGGATGGGAAGTCATAAAACGGATACGCTTCAGCCCTTCGATCTTTTCCACTTCTTTCAGAAGTTCTGCAAAGGTTACCGGTGTTTCCAGAGTTTTTCCGTAGGAGTTTACATTCTGACCAAGAAGCATGATCTCAGTAACGCCATCTGCGACCAGTTCCTCGATCTCGCGAATGATGGCCTGTGGCTCGCGGCTCTTTTCGCGGCCGCGGACATAAGGCACGATGCAGTAGGTGCAGAAGTTATTGCAGCCAAACATTACGCTGACTCCTGTTTTGAATGAGTATTTGCGGGAAGTTGGCATGCCCTCTACGATCTCATCGGATTCCTTCCAGATATCAATGATCTGGTCATCAGTCTGCAGTGCCCGGTAAAAAAGTTCCGGGAATTTATGGATATTATGAGTTCCGAATACAAGATTTACATATTTATAATCCTTACGGATCTTTTCCACTACGTGATGTTCCTGCATCATACATCCAAACAGTACGATTTTCATATCCGGGTGGTTGCGCTTGATGCTCTTTAAATGTCCCAGGTGTCCGTAAATCTTCTGGTTGGCATTTTCACGAACTGTGCAGGTGTTAAATACAACTGCATCGGCATCTTCAGTGTCTACCATCTCATATCCCATTTTTTCCATGATGGCCGCAATAGACTCTGTCTGGATGGAGTTCATCTGGCATCCTTCATTCTGGATGTGGAAGGTGGGACGTTTCGTACTGCTTTTGGCAAGAAGCTCTTTACATTTTTCAATGTACTGAAGCTGGATCTCTGTTTCTTTGTTCTGGCTCAAATCAATTCCTCCAATAACTAAAAATTTCATATGTATCTATAAATTATTTTTCTTTAGACAATATCAGACGGGAGCATTGAACTCCCGTCTGATATATCATACAGAATTTACAGTTGTCTGTCAAAGAGTTTTTATAATAGCGGTGCAAAAACTCTCAATACATTCTGAATGGCACGTACCACAATATTTCTCTTCTGGCAGAATGCCAGATCAATGGGATCACAGTACTCCAGGGTTTCTGTAAAATCATCCCGGATGTCCAGGATCACATCATTCTTATACATCCAGACACCATCTTCAAAATGCAGATAAAGGCTTCGGTAATCCAGATTTATGGTTCCTACGACGCCTACTTTGTCATCACAGACAAAAGATTTTGCATGTAAAAATCCCGGCTGGTATTCGTAGATCTTTACACCTGCTTCCAGAAGCTGCTTATAATAAGACTGTGTCAGCAGGAATACCATTTTTTTGTCCGGGATACCTGGTGTCATGATCCGGACATCCACACCGCTTTTTGCAGCGAGGCACAGGGCGGTCATCATCTCATTATCTATGATCAGATATGGTGTGCAGATATAAACATAGTTTTTGGCGCGATTGATAATATTAAGATAAACGTTCTCTCCTACGATCTCATCGTCCAGGGGGGAATCGCAGAATGGCTGGACATAACCGTTTCCCGGAAATTCGTTGGGGTGCCACCTGTGCGGAACATAATTTCCGAAATCAAGAGAAGTATCTGTTCTGGTAACGATTCCCCACATATACAGGAACATAGCTGTCATATTCCAGACGCCTTCTCCTTTCAGCATAACGGCTGTATCCTTCCAGTGGCCAAACCGTTTTCGCTGATTGATATATTCGTCAGCCAGGTTGATGCCGCCGGTAAAACCGGTCCAGCCATCGATCACACAGATCTTACGGTGGTCACGGTTATTCTGGATTATATTAAGAATCGGACGGAACCGGTTGAATACTTCGCATTTGATTCCTCGCCGGCGCATCTCCTGATCATACTTGTATGGCAATGTGGTAAGGCAGCCGAAGCCATCATAGATCAGTCGGACATCCACTCCTTCTTTAGCCTTTTTTTCAAGGATATTAAGGATCGTCTGCCACATTACCCCGTCATTTATGATGAAATATTCGATAAAAATAAAATGCTTTGCCTGCTCCAGTTCATGCACCAGAACCGGAAACATATCATCTCCTACCTGAAAATACTCTGCTGTGGTATTCTCGTGAACCGGATATCTTGAATATTGCCAGATGTAATCCGACTGGATCCTCATGGAACGGTCGTCTTCGTTTAAACGTTTTCTTGTGAGCTCTGAGCCTTCCAGGTATTCAGCAGTTTCATCAATAAGATTCTGATAATGCTGCTCCATTACAGCGCCGATCCGTGACTTACCGAAAAGAAGGTACAGGGAAACACCAAATACCGGAAAAATAAGGATCAGCATCGTCCAGGCGAGCTTATAAGATGGATTGATCTTTTTATTTACGATCCACAGAACAACCAGAAAACCTATGGCCTGCATTCCGATCGTCACCCATCTGGAGTATTCCATAAGCCGGAAAAGGGCGATCAGCAACCATGCCAGCTGCACAACAAGAGCCAGAGCTACATAAAAAATTCGATTAAATAATAATTTAAGGAGCGATCGCAATGGTTTGATAATCAGTTTAATAAACAAATTCATATTTCTTTCCTTCGTCAAACGTTCCTGTTTCTATTTAATTAAAAATCCCTGACCATACAGCCAGGGATTTTTGCGCACAATTAATTATATTTACGTTTTCTTGCGGCTTCAGATTTTTTCTTACGACGAACGCTTGGCTTCTCGTAATGCTCTCTCTTACGGATTTCCTGCTGGATTCCCGCCTTAGCACAGCTTCTCTTGAATCTGCGAAGAGCGCTATCTAAAGTCTCGTTCTCTTTTACGATAACGTTTGACATAGACTCACACCTAACCTCCCTCCAGTTGTAGATTGTGCATAATACAACTGTATGGGTATTTTTTGCACTGTTCTTATTATACCAGAAAAATCTCGTACGTCAACAAGTTTTTTCATTTTTTTGCAAAATTTTTCCCTGCCGCCTGCCTGACTCCTTTTTCTGCCCTGCAGGCGGCAGGATTTTGTGCTGTTTTTCCTGCTTATTGTTATGCGATCTGACCTTCCAGTACCTCGGCAGCTTTTGCAACTGCTTCGTCGATCTTCTCCGGATTCTTTCCGCCGGCCTGTGCCATGTTCGGACGTCCACCGCCGCCGCCGCCGACAACGGCTGCCACTTCTTTGATCAGTTTTCCGGCATGTGCACCTTTCTTCATCGCATCATCGGTTACCATGGCAAGAAGGCTTACTTTGCCGTCCTTTGCAGATGCCAGAACAACAACGCCGCTTCCCAGTTTTTCTTTCAGCTGGTCGCCAAGGTCACGCAGTCCGTTCATATCGACATCCGGTACGGATGCAGCGAGAAGTTTTACACCTTTGACTTCGGTTACTTTATCCATAACATCGCCGAGCGCTTCTTTTGCCAGTTTGCTCTTTAAGGACTCATTCTCTGCCTGGAGTGCTTTTGCCTCTGCCTGCAGATGAGCGATCTTCTCGAGGAGATCCGCCGGTGTTGTCTTTAAGAGAGCTGCTGCCTCATGCATTTTCTCTTCCTGTGCTTTATAGTATGCAGTAACAGACGGTCCGGTCAGAGCTTCGATTCTGCGGACACCTGCTGCAACGCCTGCCTCAGAAACAAGTTTGAACAGTCCGATTTCAGCGGTATTCTTTACATGGGTACCACCGCAGAGCTCTTTGGAGAAATCTCCCATGGAAACGACACGTACTTTGTCGCCGTATTTCTCACCGAACAGAGCCATCGCGCCGGATTTCTTCGCTTCCTCAGTATCCATGATGTCGGTTACAACCGGGATCTGCTCCTGAATCTTTTCATTTACCAGATTCTCAACTTTTTCCAGTTCTTCCGGTGTCATAGCCTGGAAGTGGGCAAAGTCGAAACGGAGTCTGGTCGGGGTTACGAGAGAACCTTTCTGCTCTACGTGTGCACCGAGAACAGTCTTTAATGCCTTCTGCAGAAGGTGTGTTGCGCTGTGGTTCTTCTCGATATTTTTTCTTGCCTCTTCGTTGACCTGAAGCGTAACTTCCTCGCCGTTTGAAATCATACCGGATTTCATGACACCAACGTGGCCGTATTTTCCGCCGCGGAGTTTGATGGTATCTTCTACTTCGAATACACCATTTGCTCCTTTGATGATACCGCAGTCGCCTTCCTGACCGCCCATGGTAGCGTAGAACGGGGTTTTCTCTACGAAAATGGTTCCCTTCTGGCCTTCCATCAGAGATTCTGCAATCTCAGTCTCTGTCGTCAGAACGGTTACTTTGGAGGTATCCTCCAGATGATCGTATCCGGTAAACTCAGTTGTTACGGACGGGTCGATCTCATCGTAAACGGTTGCATCAGCACCCATGTAGTTTGTTACTTCACGGCTCGATCTTGCACGCTCTCTCTGCTCTTCCATTGCTGCATGGAAACCGTCCTCGTCGATGCCGTAGCCCTTCTCCTCGAGGATCTCTTTGGTCAGATCCAGCGGGAATCCGTAGGTATCGTACAGTTTGAATGCATCCTGTCCGTCCAGAACTTTTTTGCCTTCGCTCTGCATTTTTTCTTCGAACTCGGAGAGGATATGAAGTCCCTGGTCGATGGTTTTGTTGAACTGGGTCTCCTCGTTGTTCAGAACGTTGAAGATGAAGTCTTTTTTCTCTTCAAGTTCCGGATATCCGTCTTTGGATCCTTCGATTACGCTTGCGGAAAGGCGGGCAAGGAACAGTCCGTCAATGCCAAGCAGACGGCCATGACGTGCTGCACGGCGGATCAGACGGCGCAGTACGTAGCCTCTTCCTTCGTTGGTCGGCATGATTCCATCGGAAATCATGAATGTTGCGGAACGGATATGGTCTGTGATAAGGCGGATGGAAACATCGGTCTCATGATCTTCCTCATACTCTTTTCCGGAGATTTCGCATACTTTGTTGCGGAGTGCCTGAATGGTGTCGACATCGAAGATGGAATCTACATCCTGTACGACAACGGCCAGACGCTCAAGTCCCATACCGGTATCAATGTTCTTCTGGATCAGGTCGGTGTAGTGGCCCTCGCCGTCGTTGTTGAACTGGCTGAATACGTTGTTCCATACTTCCATGTAACGGTCACACTCGCAGCCAACGGTACATCCCGGTTTGCCGCAGCCGTATTTTTCTCCGCGGTCATAATAAATCTCAGAACACGGACCGCACGGACCTGCGCCATGCTCCCAGAAGTTGTCCTCTTTTCCAAAACGGAAAATACGGTCTGCCGGGATGCCGATCTCTTTGTTCCAGATATCAAATGCTTCATCATCGTCCTGATAGATGGATGGGTACAGACGATTCGGATCGAGCCCTACTACCTGTGTTAAAAACTCCCAGGACCATGCGATTGCTTCGTGTTTGAAATAATCACCGAAGGAAAAGTTTCCGAGCATCTCAAAGAAGGTGCCGTGACGGGCTGTTTTTCCTACATTTTCAATATCGCCGGTACGGATACATTTCTGGCATGTTGTTACTCTTCTTCTCGGCGGAATCTCTGCGCCTGTGAAGTAGGGTTTCAGCGGAGCCATACCGGAGTTGATCAGTAAAAGACTTTTATCGTTGTGTGGAATCAACGAAAAACTCTTCATAGCAAGATGTCCTTTGCTCTCGAAGAACTCAAGAAACATCTTTCGTAATTCGTTTACGCCATATTTTTCCATGACTGTTTGTCCTCCAAATAATTCAGTGTGTCCCGGAATTTCTTCCGGGAATCCATTCTTTTATAATAGCACACTTAATTATTTAACGCAAATTTTTTTGAAATTCTTCTTTCCTTTTTTCAGAACGATACCGTCCTCGCCGAAGGCTGCTTTTTCTACGGCATATTTCGGATCTGTGATTTTCTCACCATCTACGGATACACCGCCCTGCTCTACGGCACGGCGTCCTTCGTTTCTGGTCTTTGCAAGCTCTGCTTTGACAAGAAGGGTTACGATATCGATTTTATCGTCCGTGAAATCCTCTGCAGAAATTTCACTGGTCGGCATATGCTCGGAGCTTCCGGTAGAGAATACGGCACGTGCGCCTTCCTGCGCTTTCTTTGCTTCTTCCTCGCCGTGTACCATGGAGGTCAGCTCATAGGCCAGGATCTCTTTTGCCTCGTTCAGCTTGCTTCCTTCCCAGGAATCCATCTCGTCGATCTGCTCCAGCGGCAGGAAAGTCAGCATACGGATACATTTTAAGACATCGGCATCGTCCACGTTTCTCCAGTACTGGTAGAAATCGAACGGGCTGGTCTTGTTCGGGTCAAGCCATACAGCGTTTCCTGCGGTTTTACCCATCTTCTTGCCCTGAGAGTCGGTCAGAAGGGTGATGGTCATTGCATAGGCATCTTTTCCAAGTTTACGGCGGATCAGTTCGGTTCCTCCCAGCATGTTGGACCACTGGTCATCGCCGCCGAACTGCATATTGCAGCCGTATTTCTGGAACATGTGATAGAAGTCGTAGCTCTGCATAATCATGTAGTTGAACTCCAGGAAGGAAAGACCTTTTTCCATACGCTGTTTGTAGCACTCTGCACGGAGCATGTTGTTGACGCTGAAGCATGCACCTACCTCACGGAGCAGCTCTACATAGTTCAGGTTCAGCAGCCAGTCTGCGTTGTTGAGCATCATAGCTTTTCCCTCGCCGAACTCGATGAAACGCTCCATCTGACGTTTGAAGCACTCTGCGTTGTGGTCGATCTCCTCGCGGGTCAGCATTTTTCTCATATCGGTTCTTCCGGACGGGTCACCGATCATGGTGGTGCCGCCACCGATCAGGGCGATCGGTTTGTTTCCTGCCATCTGCATCCGTTTCATCAGGGTCAGTGCCATGAAGTGACCTGCGGTCAGACTGTCTGCGGTGCAGTCGAATCCGATATAGAACGTTGCTTTTCCATTGTTTACCAGGTCTCTGATTTCATCCTCATCGGTTACCTGTGCCAGAAGGCCTCTGGCGATCAGTTCGTCATAAATCTGCATTTTGTTTTTCTCCTTTTTTCGGTTGACTTTCGGGTATGTGTTACCGTTTGGGACCAAAGTTTTTTTATACAAAAAGACTCCCGTCCTTTCCGATTCAAAGGACGAGAGCCCGTATCTCCCGTGTTACCACCTTACTTCACAGCTGTCTCACGGCAGCTGCCTTTGTCGGTATCCAAAACCTCTGAATACCCTGACGCTGTAACGTTCGTCTCTTACGTCGCAGCCTACTAAAAACGTGCATCATAGTTCTTCTGCCGCCCGTTTTATTCGGTGCGCAACTCCGGGATGTATTCGAATCGTACAGAACCTGCATGCGCCTCTCATCTGCCGGCTGCTTTCTGTCCGCGTTTTTGTACGTCTACTTGTTCCCTTCCAAGCCTTTTTCCATGTTCCATAGTATAAACGGTGATTCGAAATCTGTCAAGACTTCTGCTTTCCGTTTTTTCATCTATTTTAATATCCGCGGTCCTGATCCATCATATACAGGAGTGCGTTGCAGATGCACGCCGCGATATTGCTGCCGCCTTTTCGTCCGCGTGCCACGATATACGGGATATTGGTCTGCATAATCAGTTCTTTGGACTGTACCACATTGACAAAGCCGACCGGAACTCCGATGATCAGCGCCGGTTTTATTTTTCCTTCCCCGATCAGTTCATAGAGGCGGACCAGTGCCGTCGGCGCATTTCCAACCGCAATAATCAGCTTTTTATCCAGCTCCGCCGCTTTTTCCATGCAGGCTGCCGCGCGGGTGCTTCCGGTTTCTTTTGCTCTTGCCGCAACATCTTCGTCTGACATAAAGCAGAGCGCTTCACCGCCGTGGCGCGCAAGCACCTTTTTGTTGATGCCGGATCTTGCCATCTGCGTATCCGTCACAATGCAGGCTCCCTCCCGGATCGCCTCGATGCCTTTTTCCACCGCATGCTCCGAAAAGCAGAGATTATCCGCATAATCAAAATCCGCACTTGTGTGGATACACCGCTTTACAACCAGTTCCTGATCCTCTGGAAACGTTCTTCCGTTTAATTCTTCCGTGATAATTTCAAAGCTTCTCTTTTCAATCTCGTGCGGGCTTACCTGCTCCAGTTCTATCTTCATCTTTATGCCCCTTCTTCCAGAATTTGATAAATCTTCTTCATGTCGAGATGCTCGCGCAGCGCATCTGCGAGAATATCGTACTGTGTCTCTTTGAATGTCTGGTAATCGACACCGTGAATCTGCTCCATGGCAATTCCCTTATTCTTTGCAAGTGCTTCCACGATCCGCTCGGCAACTTCTTCTTTGTCGAAAATGCCGTGCACATACGTACCGTACACATTTCCTTTCTGTGCACCGTCCAGCTTATCCGAATCAGCACGGTTCTGATCATCGATGAACGTGAATGCTTCTGTTCCTTCTTTCCGCACCGTTTCTCCCATATGGATTTCATAGCCCTCGATCCGGGTTCCCTCGATCCCGGCAAGAACGCCTTCTGTTTTTCCAAAAGCGCCCTCCGCGCGGGTTCTCGTCTTCTCACCGGCAAATACGGTGTCCATCGGCAGGAGTCCCATTCCTTTGATCGTTCCGCCGGCTTCGACATGCAGCGGATCGCTCAGCGTATCTCCGAGCATCTGGAAGCCGCCGCAGACACCGAAAATTACTTTTCCGGCCGCAGCCGCCTTCAGTACGGCCGCTTCCAGACCATTCTGACGCATCCAGAGCAGATCCTCCATCGTGTTTTTCGTTCCCGGAAGCAGAATCATATCCGGATTTTTCAGTTCGGAGACAGAGCTTACGTAGCGGAGTGATACGCCTTCGATCCGCTCGAACGGGTTGAAATCGGTGAAGTTTGAAATACGCGGGAGACGGATGACCGCAAGGTCAATGAGACCGATCTCCTCTTTTCTGGTGAATCGCTCGGTCAGACTGTCCTCGTCTTCCACTTCGATGTGGAGATACGGCGCCACGCCGACCACCGGGATGTGTGTTTTTTCTTCCAGCATCACAACGCCCGGGTCCAGGATGGTTTTGTCCCCGCGGAATTTGTTGATAATCAGACCCTTGATGCGGTCGCGCTCATCCGGCTCTAAAAGCTCTACGGTACCGTAAAGCTGAGCAAAAACGCCGCCGCGGTCAATATCTCCGACGAGGAGCACCGGTGCATCCACAAGCTTTGCCATTCCCATATTGACGATATCATCGGCTTTCAGGTTGATCTCCGCCGGACTTCCGGCTCCCTCGATCACAATGATATCATACTGTTCTTCCAGTGCATGGTACGCTTTCATGATGTCCGGGATCAGCTCTTTTTTGTGGGAAAAATATTCCCGCGCACTCATGTTTCCCAGTACCTCACCGTTTACAATCACCTGCGAACCGGTGTCATTCGTCGGCTTTAACAGAATCGGGTTCATCAAAACGGACGGTTCGATCCCGGCCGCTTCCGCCTGCATGACCTGTGCACGTCCCATCTCAAGGCCTTCTCTCGTAATAAACGAATTCAGCGCCATATTCTGTGATTTGAACGGCGCCACACGGTATCCGTCCTGATGGAAAATCCGGCATAAGCCCGCCGCAAGCAGACTTTTTCCCGCATTTGACATCGTTCCCTGTATCATAATTACTTTCGCCATCGTTTTTCCTCCTAAAACCACTGCAGAATCTGTGAAACGGCTTCTGTCAGAATCTGGTTTTCTTCATGTGTGCGTACGGCTGCACGGTAATATCCGTCGGCAAGGCCCGGGTAGTTGGAACAGTCGCGGATCAGAATGCCGCCTTTTTCCAGCCGTGCGGCAAGTCCTTTCGGTCCCTCAAAGAACAGATAATTTGCACAGGAATCCCATACGGTAAGACCTGCTTTTTCCAGTTCTGCTTTCATCCAGGCGCGTTCTTTTCCGATCAGTTCCCGTGCTTCTTTGACGTAAGCATCCTCGTTCAGGGCGGCAAGGCCTGCCATCTGCGCCGGAATCGAAACATTCCACGACTGCATGCTGCGGCTGATCCGATCCAGCAGATCCTCGTCGCTGCAGAGCAGATAGCCAAGACGCAGGCCCGGCATTGCGTAAATCTTTGTGAACGCACGCAGAATCAGCAGATTCGGATATTCGTCCAGTTTTCCCTGCATCGTCACTTTTTCCGGCTCCGGCAGAAATTCTATGAAACACTCATCCAGCACCAGATAGATGTTACGCTCCCGGCAGTTATCCAGGATCTTTAAAAGAAGCTCCTGCGGAATCGTAAGGCCGGTTGGATTATTTGGATTACATAAAAAGACAAGATCCAGATCGTCGGTCAGATCATCGCAGAAATCGTCCTGTAAAAGAAAGCCTTTTTCCTTTTGCAGCGGATACATACGGATAAAACACCCTGCCGCTGAAAGTGCTGCTTCATACTCTGCAAATCCCGGCGCTGCAATCAGCGCTTTTTTCGGGCGGAGAGCCTGTGTCAGGGCAAAAATAAGCTCCGCGGCGCCGTTTGCAAACAGGATATTTTCTTCTGGAAGCTGCTCCTTTTCCGACAGTGCCCGGGTCAGGTCCCGGCACAGTGCGTCAGGATACTGTTCCACCGATTCCGCGCTCTTTCTCACCGCCTCTTTCACACTTTCCGGAGTTCCAAGAGGATTGACATTCACAGAAAAATCGACTCTGCATTTTTTCGTGTAAATGTCTCCTCCATGTGGATTTTGTCTCATACCATATGCCTTCCTTTCTCTTTTCCGTTGTGTTTCTATCTTCTCTTTTTACAGAAATAAAAAGAACGCGCGGATTCCCGCAAAGAACACCAGTCCGAGGAACGAGGTCAGATACATCAGATGATTTGCTCTTTTGATATCTTCCGCCTCGACCGGGCGGATGTCATCGCCGATCGTTGGTTTCTTTACGACTTTGCCGAAATACACGGCATCTCCGGCAAGCTGTACTTCCAGCGCCCCTGCCATAACTGCTTCTGTCTGCGCAGAATTTGGGCTGGCGTGGCAGTAACGGTCGCGTTTGTAAATTTTTTCTGCATTTTTCCAGTTCATGCGCTCGCATGCAGACGCAAGAATCATCAGCCATGCGCTGATTCTCGCCGGTATGTAATTGACGACATCGTCCAGCTTTGCCGCACACCGTCCAAAATACAGATATTTGTCATTTTTGTATCCCACCATGGAATCCATGGTATTGATGGACTTATACAGAAAGCCCACTGCCGGTCCGCCGATGGCAAGAAAGAGGAGCGGTGCAATGACACCGTCCGACGTATTCTCCGCGATCGTTTCCACGGCAGCTTTTGTCACTCCTGTTTCCGAAAGATTTTCCGTATCACGTCCTACGATCATGGAAACCGCATAGCGCGCCCCCGGAAGATCATTTTCTTTTAATTTCTGATAGACCTTCATGCTCTCATCCTTCAGGCATTTCGTTGCCGGAATCTGCCAGCACCAGAGAACCTCCAGAAGGAAGCCGATGACCGGATGAATTTTAAATGCCGCAAAGAGCAGCAGTGCCGGAACACCGTATCCCGCCAGACAGACGAGGATCACGAGAAAAACTCCTCCGGCAAGCTCTCCCTTTGGCGTTTTCGGAAATACCTTCCGCAGCCATTTTTCCAGCAGGGCAATGAGATTTCCGATCACACGGATCGGATGATACAAAAAGGAGGGATCTCCAAGCAGCAGGTCCAATCCATAGCCCACAATCAGGGCTGCTAATGCTGTTTTCATCTTGTTTTCTCCTGTTCTTTCCGGTAAGAGACACACTGCTCCAGAAATTCCAGTGCGAGGTGCGGACTTGCCATATAGTAAAGATGCGGGAATCCCGCCATCATCCGTTTTGTCGCATGAATGCATTCCCAGTTCCGCTTCCGCAGCGGTTTTGCCGCATGCCATGCACTTCCGCAGTCTGTGCTGTCAAAGTAATGGAACTCATGGCCGCGCACCGGATTTCCGCCGTTCCGAAAGGTATCCTTCGTGTTTGGCGTGAGGGTGATATAGCCGAATCTTCCCAGCTTTTTTGTCCGATAAACATTTCCCGGAACAGCCTGTACCATAGGATACACATTTCCATCCATATCCTCCATGGATTCTGACAGGTACATATAACCGCCGCATTCTGCAAGAACCGGCATTCCCTGACGGATGTTATCGCGGATCTTCGTTCTCATGGTCTGGTTTTCCGAAAGCTCTTCTGCGTGCAGCTCCGGGTAGCCGCCGCAGAACAGAAATCCGTCTGTATTCTTTGGCGGCTCCGCATCGGAAAGCGGCGAAAAATATTCGATTTTGGCTCCGAGTGACGCGAGAAGCTCCAGATTATCTCGATAAAAGAAACAGAATGCTTCATCCTTTGCAACGGCAAGAATCGGCTTCGCAGCACGCACCTTGGCGGCTGCTTCGCTTTCTGTCACCTTACGCAGGGCTTCCGGCATTTTTCCCGAGAGCTCTTCTGCCCCTTCTGCAATCGCAAGAATTTTTTCAAAATCCAGTGTCTTCTGCAGTGTTTCTGCAAGCAGATTGACCTGCTCCTGCAGATTTTCCACCTCATCCGGCATCACAAGGCCGAGGTGGCGGCTTTCTAAGTGGCATTCCTTCAGTTCCGGCACAAAGCCGACACAGGAAATGCCAAGTTCTTTTTCCGCCATCGGCGCGATCTCCCGGTACAGCATCTCTGACATCCGGTTAAAGATTACACCGGCGATCCGGCTGTCCTCTTTGTACTGCAGGTATCCCTTGATAAAGGCAAGCGCTGAAACGCTCATGCCTTTGGCATCGACAACCAGAAGAACCGGCGTTTTTGTCATACCGGCGAGATCGTAGGCGCTGCCTTTGGTAGAAATTCCGCCAAGACCGTCGTAATACCCCATAACGCCTTCCAATACGGAAATGTCATGACCCGCTGCATGTTTGCAGAACAGATACTGTGTTGTTTCTTCCTCTGTGAAAAACGGATCCAGATTACACGACGGGGCGCCGATTACCTGTTCGTGAAACATCGGATCGATATAATCCGGGCCGCATTTAAACGCTGCGGGCTGCTTTCCCATCTGCTGCAGTGCACGGAGCAGTCCGCAGGTGATCATCGTTTTCCCGCTTCCGCTCCTTCCTGCTGCCAGCATGATTCTTGGTGCTTTCATTCTTTGGCACCTCCCTGGGCTGTAAAGATATAAACCGGATTCTGGGCAATCATCAGATGGCTTCTTCCGGCCTTTTTCGCATTGGAAGCCTGCAGGCAGACGATTTCCGGCTCTTCAAATGCAAGTTTTTTGAAACACGATGCTGCCTCCGCTAATGTTTCCACGGTTACTGTATTTAATACCACGCGGATGTTCGGATTCTTCCGCAGGAGCAGTTCCAGAATCTCTTTTAAGTTTCCGGCAGACCCGCCGATAAATGCATGCGTCGGAACCGGGAGTGCTTCGAGTGCTTCCGGTGCAGTTCCCTCAATAATTTCCAGATGATCCACTGCAAATTTCTTTTTATTTTCCTGCAGAAGTGCAACGGCTGCCGGATTTTTTTCTATCGCATATACCTTTCCCTGTGCTGCACGAAGCGCCATCTCAATCGAAACAGAACCTGTGCCCGATCCAATATCATAGACAACAGAATTCGAAGAAAGCTGCAGATGTGAAAGAGACGCATTGCGCACTTCCCGCTTGGTCATCGGTACTTTGTCACGCAGAAATACTTCATCTGCCATGCCGGCTGTAAACTCTGGTTCCGGATTCGGATTTTCAAACAGAAGAACCGCAAGCGGAGCAAACTCCATTTTAGCAAGTTCGAATGGGGTTCCTGTCACAATCTGTTCTTCCGGATACGACAGATCCGTTCCCACATACAGCACAATCTGCTCCCAGCCGTACGAACTTAACGTCTGGCAGATTTCCCTGACACTGCCCTTTCCGCCGGCGATCGCCAGAGTTTTCCGGTTTCGGCGGACCGTCTCCAGAAAGTTGCAGTGCTGTCCGTGCAGGCTCACAAATGCTGCATCCTCCCAGGACACTCCGATTTTGGCACAGAAATAAACCAGCGAAGAAATTCCCGGCTCTACACGGACAGAAAAATCCGCATCTTCCGCAAGGACGGCCTGAAGTTTCTTTGCTCCGCTGTAAAAGCCGACATCACCCGACTGCAGAAGAACAATCTTTTCATATTCCGGGTGCGCCTTCAGATACTCGTAAATCTTTTCCGGGCTGTATTCTGCAAGCATTGGCTTCTGATATTTTTCTACTGCTTTTGTCATGCGTCCCGCACCGATCAGCACATCCGCCTGCTCACACGCGTCTACGAGCGCCAGCGTCATCTGTGCTTCTGCACCAGGTCCGATTCCGGCGATCACGACGTCCCGTTTCACGGACAGATCAAATTTTTCAACGAGATACCTCTTGACCTCGTCCTCCGAGAGTCCTTCTTCCTCTTTCGGACGGCCGATCAGAACGACACGGACACCGGCCTTTTTTGCTGCCTCAATTTTTTCTTCAAAGCCGCCGTTTCTTCCGGATTCCTTCGTTACCATCCATTCGGCATGGAACGACTGCAGCATTGCAACGTTCATGTCCATAGAAAACGGTCCCTGCATGCCTATGGTATGTGCGGCATCAAATCCAAGTTCCGCGCAGGATGCAATTACGCCTGGCAACGGCAGCACCCGGGCATACACACGGTTTTTATAATCCGGAAGCTCTGCAAATTTTGCGAGTTCCTTGCTTCCTGTTGTCACCAGAATCTTTCCCTCTGTGCCCGCCAGATACGATACCGCTTCTTCTGTCGTGTCGACCATGACGCAGGATGGATCTGCCACAAGCGACGGCCGCAGCAGCCGAAGGTACGTTTTTCCTGCTTTTTCACATGCAGACCGGATATTTTCCGACACAAGATCGGCATACGGATGGGTTGCATCGATAACCATTTCCGGCTGTTCTTCGCCAAAAAGCTGTTCCATCTCTTCTTCTGTCAGTCTTCCGCTTCGAACCGTCAGGGCACCGCCCTCCTCGATCCGGCACTTGCCGTATTCTGTCGCCGTACAGGCAAGGGATGCAATCTCATATTTCTTCAGAAAACTGCAGATCTCCCGGCCTTCCGTCGTTCCGGCAAAGACGATTACTTTATTCATAGCGATATCCCCTCGGCGTTACCATGTGATCCCGGATTTCCTTTGTCTGACTGTTTCCGATAAATACCGTCGTAAACATATCCACTTTTGTATTGCGAAGTTCTGCAAGCGTCATGGTCCGGCTCGTCTCCCCGTCTCTTCCGATCTGGCTTACGATTCCGCAGACGGTTTCCGGCGCTTTGTAACGAAGCATCAGATCACACGCTTTTTCCAGATAATCCGCTCTCTTATGGCTTCCCGGGTTATAAAGACAGATGACAAAATCCGCTTCCGATGCCAGCAGAAGACGTTTTTCAATTTTCTCCCACGGTGTCAGAAGATCGCTCAGGCTGATCAGGGCGAAGTCGTGGATCAACGGTGCACCAAGAACGGCAGCGCCTCCCGTTGCGGCGGTCACGCCTGGAATTACCTTAATTTCAATATCAGGCCATTCTTCCGAAAGCTCATACATCAGACCTGCCATACCGTAAACGCCGGCATCTCCGCTGCAGATCATAGCAACCTGTTTTCCCTCTGCCGCAGTTTCAAATGCTAGACGGCAGCGCTCCACCTCTTTCCGCATCGGCGTCGTCAGAAATTCTTTTCCTGCAAAATGTTCTTTTACCAGATCCACATAGACGGTATAGCCGATGATCACATCGCAGTTCCGCAGCGCATCCGCCGCCTCGATCGTCATTTTTTCATATGCTCCGGGGCCGATGCCCACGACAAAAATTGTACTCAAAATACTGCCCTCCAGTCCGCCGCAGCCAGTGCAACTGTTACACCGTCCGCTGCCTTTTTTTTCTTTATCAGTCTGCCGCCGGCGAGAACTGCGCTGCGCTCACAGACATTGTCAATTCCTGTAATCTTCTTCACAAACGGAGACGGCGTAAATTCCCCCTCCGCTGTTTCCAGTTCTTCTGCAGAAAAGGTCCGGTACTGCCAGCCATACTTTTCCACCAGCTGCAGAATTCCCGGCTCCTGCGCTTTCAGATCAATACTTGCCGCCTGTCGAACTGCTTTTGGAGAAATCCCGGCCGCCGCAAGTGCCGCAAGAACCTTTTCTTCAATCCGGCCGGCCGGTGTATTCTTCTTACAGCCGATGCCGACGGTGATCACCTTCGGGATCAGGTGAAGTGTTCTCTCATATGGCGAATCCTCTTCCGATGTGGTAATGCAGATTCCCATCGACGGTTTTGCCGCCTCTTCCGGGATCAGTTCCTCCGGTTTTGTTCCCTCCACCGGAAAACGACTGCAGAATCCAACCGTTTTTCCGTCCACCAGAAGCGCCGCTGCCTCTTTTGCCAGCTCCATCTCACAAATTTCACAATGATTTTTTACAGCAAAGACATCGACCGCAAACTTGTGATTGACATCCGTTGCCGTTGTAATGACCGGAACCGCACCCGTTACAGCTGCAACTTCTTCCGTCAGCTCGTTTGCCCCGCCGATATGGCCGGAAAGTAATGAAATCACGAACTTTCCCTGTTCATCCATACACAGAACCGCCGGATCTGTCTTTTTACTTTTCACGTACGGTGCAATACTGCGCACCGCAATCCCGCACGCCCCGATAAACAAAATCGCATCCATTTCCTGAAACATGCGCTCTGTCCATGCAGGAAGCGACGGTGCAATCGCAGGAATTCCCGCTTCTTTCCCGTACTTTTCCAGTGCATATCCTTCACAGCTGTGTTTTTTCAGTGCCGCACAGAGTTTTTGATTCCAGACGCATCCGTTTCTTGTAAAACTTGCTATGGCTATTTTCATCTTATTTTTCTGCCTCTCGGAATTCGGTGGTAAACGCCGGATTGTACAGATCACTTCTGCGGTAATTTCCCTGGGAAACGGCATTTCCGATGATCATCAGCGCTGTCTTGGTGATCTGGTTCTTTTTCGCCGTCTCGGCAAGTGTTCCAACGGTGCAGACGAACGTCTTCTCCTCCGGCCAGGTTGCTTTGTAAACGATCGCTGCCGGAGTATCTGCCGTATAGCCGCCTGCAATCAGCTCACGGGAAAGTTCCTCTAAGAGTCCCGTGCTTAAGAATACAACCATCGTTGCCTGATGTGCCGCAAAAGACGCAATGCTCTCCCGCTCCGGAACCGGTGTTCTTCCGGCCATTCTGGTGATGACAACACTCTGGGAGATATCCGGCAGCGTATATTCCATTTCAAGGGCAGCAGCCGCTCCGCAGAAAGAGCTGACACCTGGACAGTCATCGTGAGCGATTCCAAGGGCATCGAGCGCATCAATCTGTTCGCGGATTGCACCGTACAGGCACGGATCTCCCGTGTGGAGTCTTGCCACAGTCTGGCCTTTGCTTTCGGCCTCTTTCATAACATCAATCACCTGCTCCAGCGTCATGGTTGCACTGTTATATACCACACAGCCCTCTTTTTTCAGATCCAGCAGTGCCGGATTGACAAGAGAACCTGCATAAATGATAATGTCCGCCTCACCAAGCAGCTTCTGTCCTCTTACCGTAATCAGATCCGGGGCTCCAGGGCCCGCTCCAATAAAATGTACCATCTATTTTTTCCTCTTTTCTTTTACAATAATCAGTGAATAGTAACTTGCCTGGTCCGGGATTTCTTCCGCGCTGAAATACTTCTGTTCCGTATCCATGCCGCAGTTTTCTACCATCACCGCCCGGCAGTTCTTTTCCTTCAGGAACTGTTTCACAGCCGGCATCTTTTTACCCGCTTTCATCAGAACCTTTGTTCCTGAAAGTTGCAGTGCATCTTCAATCTGGTAAGACGCCGGAATCACATGCAGTTCTTCGGAATTTTCCACCAGTCCCTCGGAAAGAGATGCTGCTGCCGCGCAGAACGATGTAACACCGCTTACAATTCTCGCATCGTAACCGTCTTCCAGTACCCGTCTGTGTACATAAAGGTAGGTAGAATACACGGTTGGATCTCCGAGTGTCAGAAATACTACGTTTTTTCCTGCATCCAGCAGCTCCTCTATTTTTTCTGCACCGCGCCGGTGATTTTCCTCCAGTTCTTTGGCATTCTTTGTCATCGGCATTGGAATAGCAACGAGCTCTTTTTCTGCCAGTTCCGGCACTGCCTGAACAGCAATCTGGTAGGCAATGCTCTCTTCCGGTTTCTCTCCTGGTACTGCAATCGTATCATTTTCCCGGATCAGACGGACGGCCTTTAACGTCATAAGCTCCGGGTCTCCCGGTCCGATTCCTGTTCCAAATAAAATTCCTGTCATTTTGTTTTTACTCTTTTCTGTTTTCTTTTTCTTCCTGCTCCCGCAGGCGCTCCAGAAGTTCTCCCGCTCCCGGGGTTTCCCCGAGCAGGCCCTCATTGCTTGAAAAAACAATCGCCTCCGTCTGCACTCTGCCCTCAATATGGTAATTCATGTAAAAAGCAATTTTTTCTGTCACTTTTTCCATGGCCTCTTTCAGGCATCCTGCTTCCTTTAAAATCTGCACCGCTTCTTCCGTCGTTCCGGTCTCCAGCAGTTTTTTTGCCAGTGCAAGATCCGCCCCTGCACGCACCGCCTGCGCCGTAAGAAGCTCCGCACGGCAGTCTGCCTCGTGGGAATGGGTATTCATAATTCCGCCGGACACCTTGACAAATTTTCCAAGATGTGCCACAAAAAGGATGGCGTCAAAGCCGAGCTCAGCTGCAAATTCCAGTGTTTTTCCGACGTAATTACTGCACTTAACGGAATGGTCTGCACGGACCCACGGATACGTTTTTAAGAAGTCCTGTCCGTAATTTCCCGGTGTCACCAGAAGGACGCGGTCACCCTGTGCTTTCCGCATTTCCATCTCGACGCGGATCGTGGAAATCAGCGCCTCCTCGCTCATCGGCACTACAATCCCGCTCGTTCCAAGGATTGAAATGCCGCCGGTGATGCCAAGTCTCGGATTGAATGTATGCTTTGCCAGTTCTTCCCCTTCCGGTACGGAGATGATAACCTGCAGTGCGCGGAAATCATCGAGTTTTTTCTGAATCTCCTCCACATTCTCGCGGATCATCTGGCGCGGTACATGGTTGATCGCCGCGTTTCCGACCGGCTGATCCAGCCCCGGCTTTGTCACACGCCCGACGCCGAATCCTCCATCGATTACAATTCCCTCTTCTGTTCCAAACGTCACTTCCGCGTAAATCAATGCTTTATCTGTCACATCCGGATCATCCCCGCCGTCTTTTCGGACGGCACAGCTTACTTTTTCGGCACTTCTCCGGATATCCAGCAATTCCAGATTCAGAACAATGCCCTTTGGCGTATGGATTTTCACTTCCTGTATTTCTTTCCCGGAAAGCAGCATAAACGCCGCTCCCCGCGCTGCCGCTGCAGCGCAGGAACCCGTCGTATATCCCATGCGGAGTTTCTTGCTGCCGCGCATAATATATGCATCTTCCAAGCCTGTTCTGCTCATGTTTTTCTCCTTAACAGATCCGGCGGTTTTTCTGCCGGATCACGCTATCTGTTTTATCATAACACACAATGAAAAAATGCTGAACCATTTTCGCATATTTTTTCAAAAAAGATCAATTTTTCCCGGCTGTTTTTCTATCTCAGAAACTTATTCTTTTCCCAGCTTCCTGTTGTTTCAAACTCCGCAGCTCTTCTTTCTGCCTGTTTTACAATTTTTTCATCAATTCCCATATTTCCAAGCAGCGCAATCGCATTCTTTCCTCTTGCCGGCCCCTGTTCCAGGCGATACGGGAAGGAAATACTCTGCGCGGTAATCTGCTCTTCAAAATGATAATTGGTGTAGAGATCTTCCAGCAGATACGTCAGTTCAGTATCATGTGTTGCTGCAAGACAGAGCACATTTGCACGGCGCAGGGCAGCAAGCACACTCTCTGACGCTGCAATCCGCTCCGTCGTGTTTGTTCCCCGCAGCACCTCATCAATGACGCACAGAAGCGGTGTTTTTTCACGGCTTGCCTCCAGAATCCGTTTTAAAGATTTTACTTCCACAACAAAGTAACTCTCTCCCTGTGCCAGATTATCGCGGAGTGCCATGGATGTCATGATCCGGCACACAACACCGCGATACCGCTTCGAAAGACTCGTGTTCAGTGCCTGTGCCAGAATCGCATTCACTGCCATGTTTTTCATAAATGTGGATTTTCCCGACGCATTCGAGCCGGTCAGCAGAATTCCGCCCTCCGCATACAGACTGTTTGCCACCGGATGTGTCAGAAGCGGATGATAAAGCTCCTCCGCATCGATCCGACAGCCCGCCTTTTTCTCATCCAGGAATTCCGGCCGGCAGTAATACGAAAGGCTCTCCCGGTACGCTGCTGCAGACAGTGCAAAGTCCAGGAGTCCAAGATCCTCTGCCATCTGCAGAATCGCTTTTTCATACGATTTCACTCCGGAAACAACCGAAGAATACTCGATCAGATCCAGCAGAAAGAACGTGTGAAAGTATGCAAAAATCATGTTTGCTGCACCGCCCTGCGATTCTTTCGTATTCACAAGTGTTCTGCATTTTCTTGTAATCGGACGGAGTTGTTTTTCCTGTTCTTCCAGACGCTTCTGATACATTTCCAGTCCGGAAATTTTTTCTTTTCCAAGTTCCCTGGCTGTCCGCTGCAGCCGCAGGATACAGCCAAACGCTTTTAATGCACTCTCCAGCTTTTTGCTCTCCCTTCCATGCATCAGTCCGTTGCCGACCATAGAAGCAAACAGAACAGCCACACCCAGCGGAGGCAGTACAAACAGCAGTCCAATTCCAAGCACAGCAATACCGGCCATCAAAAGATATTTCCCCTTCTCTCCCGGCTCCGCCTCCATCAGTACGGCTATTTCTTCTGTCGGCGGATTCATCTTTTCTTTTCCCATCAAAAGAAGTGCTTTCTGCACTGCTTCTCTGGCTTTTTGGTTCTCTGCAAAAAGCTTCATCAGCCGTTCCCGCTCTTCCCTGATTTCTGTTGTTGTGACCGGCATCCGAAGCGCCGTGTACAGATATTCTTCCCCGCACACCGACACTGTGTGGTCGACTGTGTCAAAAACCGCATCGAGATCCAGGTCATTCCAGGTAATCGCGTCCACGCAGAAGCTTTCCCCTGCTTTTCGTCTCAGACACGCTTCCAGTTTTTCTTTCTTTTCCCGTGCCGTCCGTTTCTCCTGCTTTTTTCCCCATTTCTTCCGCAGTTGTACCAGCTTCTTTTCCTGTTCATTTCTGTTATTCTGTACCATCCAAACTCCCAGCAGTATCAGAACCACAAAAATTCCTGCTGCCGTGTACAGTTCCTTCATGTCTTATCGCCATCCTTTTTCCTGCTCTGTATCATAAGTCTTTTGATTCTGTCTTATTCTAGCACAGAACCCTCTTCCCTTCCAGATTTTGTTGCAAAAACCATCTCCACCGCCGCATGTACAGCCAGTCTCTGTGAACTGCTGCCGTCACCAATGCAGGTGGAAAGGGTAAGTATCTTTTGAACTTCCTTTTCCTCACCGCTGCCAAAGATAATGCTGTTTTCTTTTCTTTCCTGTACCCATGCATTCCAGTCCGCATCGCTCCATGCTCCCAGCCGGTAAACATCACTTTTGGCATCCGTCTCCTCCACACTCCAAATACGGCACTGCCATGCTTCACCCGGCAAATACAGGTACAGATACGGAAATTCCTGTTTCCACGACGCTTCACGATACTTTTTCAATCCTCCGAACATCGTTCCATCCCGCATATTATGCCCATATAAAATCGTGTGACGTTCAGAAAAATCCTCCGGTGTATCACACGGTGCAAAAATACTGCCGTAAATCCGCTCCCTGCAAAACGCATCGTGTGTCAGATAATATGCGTTATCCTGCCCGTGCGCAACCGGAACATCTAAGGCGCAGCCCGGAATCCAGAGCCACGCGCAGATTTCTCTATTTTTTGATCGAAGTCCTGCAAAATCAATTGTCCGAAACAGATTTTTGTCTGTACTGCCCGGTTCCTGCTCCTGCACTTCTTCGCTTTTTTCGTTTTCCTCTTTGTTCTCTTCTTTTTCTTCTCTGACATACATCTCCACCGCTTCTTCCTGTTCTTTTCGAATCTGCCGGCTTACCTGAATCTGCGGCAGATACCAGAAAAAAAGCGCCGCCAATGTCAGAACTGCAATCCCTCTTCTTTTTCTGCCGATTTTTTCTCTCTCCATTTTGTTTTCATTCCACCACCCGAACCGATGGTGGAATGTTTTTTCCATTTTGTTATTCAACCGGAATCCGGTTTTTTACAATACTGTTGTGTCCATAATCATCCCAGCGGTATTTCTGATTTTCAAATACAACCTCACTTTCTTTGGGATGTCCGCAAAGATTTACCGATACCGAAAAGACGCGCGCAGGATCTTTTCCATATGCCGGCTCTTCTAGTTTTTTCACGGTAACATTCTTCGTACCTGTCACCTGCATAAGCGAATACCGCAGCACCTTCTTCTCCTGTACCCGGTAATCGTTTCCTGCCGGAATTCCCCGGATCTGTACCGACTGTTCCGTGTAGCCGTCCTGATCTGTCGTTTTCTCCACCTGTGTTTTTGTAAACGTAAGATAGCATTGGTATGTATGTTCTTTTCCATACAGATCCTTTCCCTTCACGGAAAACAGAAACGTTGGATTTCCATGCGCCCATGTAATCTCATCCGCCTTAATCTTCTTTGTAATCGTCAAGGTTTCACATGCAAGATCCTTCATCGTCACGGTCTGCACTTCCTGTTTTGCCTCCAGCACAAACGAAACCGGTTCTGCCGCAAGGTATCCATCCGGCGCGGCCTCCTCCACAATGACATAAGAACCCGGCTTTAATTTTTCCAGTTCATGCGGGCCGCTTCCTCCTGAAATCCAGCTGTCCACACGGTTTCCATCCATATCTTTTAATACCAGCTTTGCGCCGGAAATTCGTTTTCCGCTCTCTGCATCTATTTTTTCAATTGTCAGATGTGTTCCATCATTTTCGACCGTCACCGACAGTTCCGATTTACCGTCAATTTTTCCGTTTTCTACCACAAATTCCCGGCATGTGCTGTCCAGCAGATAGCCCTCCGGAGATGCTGTCTCCTGATAGTACCAGACACCGTCCAAAAGTCCCGTCAGCTCAATTTTTCCATTTGCATCCGTCTTTTTTGTCTCATCAAAACTTCCATCTTTCGTCCAGATATGAAAGGCTGCTCCCTGAAGCACTTTTCCGTCTCCCTGACTTACTTTCTGCAGAATAAAACGGTTCTTCCAGTTTGTAAACGTCAGTGTGATCTGTGCGTTTTGTTCCCCGATCGTTATTTTCTTTTCCGTCGGATCCAGCACATATCCATTTGGAGCCGCCGTTTCCCGCACAAGATACGTTCCGTACTCCAGCCCGTCTTTGAACGCCTCTCCATTTTCATCCGTTTTCAGCACAGCTGCTACCGCCTGATCCGGAAACAGCACTGTTCCGTTTACCGTTGTAATTGCTCCGCTCGCAATCACCTGATATGTTGCACCAGAAAGTGCTTTCCCTGAGTTTTCTTCCGTCTTTTTTATCTTCAGTGAGCCTGTTTTTCTTGTGTTTTCTGCCTCCAGATGGATCGTCTGCATGCCTTCCTTGTCAATGGAAAATTCCTGCTCCCAGCTTCCTGCATAACCAGCTGGATTCTTTGTCTCCACAACACGGAATTTTCCATTTTCACTGTCTGTATCCAGAATTCCCTCCAGCAGATAAGAACCCGTTTTTTTCACCCAGTTCATCTTTTTGAATTCACTCCAGGTGTTGTTTTTCCAGCGGTACACGGTAAATTCTGCACCCGAAATAGCTTCTTTTGTCTCTGCATCCATTTTTTTCACTACAAGATCTCCTACTTTCGACAGATGACAGGGAACGTTCGCTGTGTAACCAAATTCCGAAGTATTCCACGGCACAACAGTTATTCCCGTTTCCCGGGATGCTCCATGCCAGTTGTTGTACGTACTGGAAGTATCGTTTACAAAATTATCCGGCCATTTTTTCGGTGCTTTCACTCCGCCGCCGGGACCAGTTACCGCGTCGTTAGTGCCTCCATCATAGAAAATCATCGTCTGGGAATTTCCTTCAAAGGTAAATGTAACCCAGCCTTCCGAATTTTCCGGAGTTGTTCCACCGTCCGGCTCAGAGCCGCGTCTTGCCGACCAGATCGCTTCTGTTCTGGCATCGTAGACGATTCTGGCATCTGCCTCCTTCGTCAGATAGATATGTTCTGTCTCATCAGCCAGATAAAAGCCCTGCTTAAAGTCCAGATCTGAAAGTGTAAAATATCCTTTCACATTCAGCGGATTTCCTTTACTGTCGTAATAAGCAAACCGTACCTTGATCCAGAGCAGACCTTTAATATCAATGACCGGCTTATTGTGGTCAATCGCCACGACTACCGCATCCACGTCCTCATACCCTGATGGTACAACCGTGTTCTGCCAGTCTTCCAGCCAGATCCGCATCGTTATATTTTCCCCGTGGCACTCTCCAACATTCGTATATTCCGCATACATTTTTCCTTTTTTCGACTCCAGCGGCGTGAAAGAACGGAGATTACTCCATCCCTTCACATCGGCCGCCGGCCACCATGTGGAACAGCATTTCGAATGGCTCTCTCCGTTTTTGCAGAACAGATTGTCCCAGGTACTTCCATCTGTACTTCCAAAACGGATTTTTGTCTCACTTCCGATCAGCGGGGTAAAATCATATCGGCCGTCAATAACAGAGTCCGATGATACAACTTCTCCGATTCCGGCTTTCGAAAGAGAAGGAAGACTCGTAAGACTCGAAGCCAGAACATCTTCCCGAAAACAAAATCCCAACAACAGCAGAATTCCTGCGAGAAACCAGAAGCTTTTCTTTGCTCTTTTCATTCTTTCCTCCTTTCAGACCGGCCCGCGGCAAGAAACAGGAAGGCTCCTGTCACGGCAATTCCAATGGGGACCGCTGCTGACGGATCGCGCAGACCTGTTTTTGGCGCGCTGTGCCAGATAGAGGGGCCTTCTTCCTGCGGCAGATCTTCTCCTTCGACAGAAAAAATCCATTTTACCCCGCTTTTCCGAAGTGCCCATTCATTTCCAAGTTCTGACGGCACACGGATTGAAAAACAGATTTCTTTCCGTTCATCTGGACTGCATATTCCAAGACTTTTTGCTGCCCATAGTCCCTCACTCTCTAAATCACCTTCATAAATCACGCTGTCTCCCTCTCGTATTTCCAGTTTCACCTTGGAAAGCAGTTCTTTTTCTGTTTCACTGAGTTCTTCCGGAAGTTCCGTCCGCAGAAAAAATTCTGCACGGCTTGCTGTCGTGTTCACCAGTGTGAACGTATCTTCCCATTCATCTCCCGGCATCAGCACTGGAAAGTTCCGAAAGAAATTGTCGGGTGCCAAGATCAGATTCCGCGCTGCTCCTTCGTACGAAACGGTGAGGAAGCTCTGCTGCGAAACCTCCGAAACGGTATTATCCGCCTCGTGGACACACTGTTCAATTTCCAGTTCTTCTCCCCACGGAGCTTCTGCCGTAAAATCCGGCATCACATTCGCTGCCTGTACGGCCTCCGCCTGGATTTCAACGGACAGCACCTGTCCCTCCGCCTCACTGGTCCACGCAGATGGAATGGTGATTGTACGGAAAAAATCGACAGATTCCTGCTTTCCCAGCACTTTGGGATAATAATAATACTCTCCTGCTTTCAGCCAGACGTCCTCGATTCCCCCAAGGTCCTCTTCCCCCAGACGGTAATCCTGCGTTTCTTCCTCATCAAACACAGGCTTTACCCGGACATAGCATGGTTCAGCATAATTGGTGATCCGCGGAATTTTTGAAATCACCTGGGAAGGCAGTACAATGCCGTTTTCCGGTCCCTCATACTTCTTTTCTCCATCCCCGTCTTCCTCATATTCCCAGATTCCAATATTTACATCTCCGACAGCTATTTTGTTAATGGTCTCAACACTGCTCCGGTAATATGCATACGTTCCGCTGATTCCCATCAGAAGACTTGCCGCCGCACATCCGATCCTGACGCGTTTTCCTTTCATGTCTGACCACCTCTCTCATAAGCATCCCATGCCTCCCGATAGCCGTGAAATACCATATTCCCCTTCTGGATCTGCACCGATTCCTCATAGACCGAAACCTCAAGTTCTTTCTGTTCCATTTCTTTTGCAACGCGGATTCCGGTAAACAATTCCGTCGTGCTTTCGCCTTCTGAAACCGGTTTTTTGTAATAATAGTAGTCATCTTCTCCTTTTACCCAGTTTTCCGTATCAAGTCCCTCAATCGCTTCAATTGGTTCACTGAATATAAGTGCCGCACGAATATAGCAGGCAACGGAGCCTTCATTTCTGATTTTTACTCTCTTTACCACACTTTTCCCTGGCGGTACGGGCGTCGGTGTCGGAAATTCTTCATCGATAGTACTTGTATTATGTCCGAACACCATACGATTCCAGACACTCTCGTGATCTGTAAAATACGCCGAAGTTCCCGGCAGCAGCCAAATGGCTGCCGCCATCGTACACCCGGCCGCACCCGCAAGGAAAAACAGCCGTTTCGTCTTTTTCTTCATCTTTTGTCCCCCAGAAAACTGCTTAAATTCCAGGTGCTTCTGTCTGTTCCGGCTCCGACTGCGGTGCCGTTACCTGCCCCTTCTGCCCATTATTCTGATTTACATACTTCTCCCAGGCCTTTGCTGCCCGCTCGGCAGCCGTACTTCCCTCACCGGTATTCAGCGCCTGGATTGCATAATAATTGATCGGAATATCGACCTCTTTTTCATCCAGCTGCCCTTCCACGATATTAGCTGCTGTCACGCTCGTAAATAAAGGATCCGTCGCTTTGCCAGCTGCGAGCACTTCATTGTAGAGATATGTATATACCATCGAATTGTTCTGTTTTTTCTTGTACATCAGCACCCATTTTTTCGAAAGCTGATTCATCGAAAACAGTTCCGTATCGACGGCTGCCCCGCCGTTTAAACGGTTTCCGGATGTATCTGCAACGATCACTTTTGCGATTGGTATGGAAACATCCATATAAACGTAAGAATCATTTTTACCTTTATTTTTGATACGCGGGTCCTTCGGAATCACCTGGGTCGGCACGATATGATTGGTCTTTCCGTCCGGATCTGGTGCGTACGATGGTTCATTTCCTTCGATATCTACTTTTCCCACAACAAACTGGTTCGTCACAGAATCCTTATCCGTCAGATACGCCAGTGTTCCGCCCGCTGCCAGGGCTCCTGTCAGAAGCAGTGATGCTGCCCAGAATACGATTTTCCGCTGTTTTTTCATAGATCAATTCCTCCTGTTTTCCTAAATAATTTTGCTAATTCTTTTTATAACTTGTTTTCCTGCATGATTTTTCTACCGTGCCAAAGCTGCCGGATTGTAAAAAGCATCACCGCTCCCACGGCCAGAAAAAAGAGTGTTCCTCTCTGCCGGAGCCAGATGATACCAAAGCCAAGCCAGGGAAGAGCTACGATCACATTCCCGATCACCTGTTTTTCCAAAACGATGCCTGCATCTTCCTCCGCGTTGGCATCCCCCTTAGTACAGTATCCTTCCTCGCTCTTTTCCACGATCCGGTGTGTCACCACCATATTTCCTCTCCGGTAGGTAATCACATCCCCCGGATTCCATTCCTTCTTCCGTCCATCCACAACCACAACAGATCCCGTCGGGATCTCCGGTTCCATGGACCCGGACAGTACGACATAGGCGCAGAAATACTGCATCAGATACCATCCCGCCGCCAGAAAAAGGAAGGAAAGAAAGCCCTGCAGCCCCAGTTTTCCTTTTGCTTTCATTTGCTCCCTTCCGTCGATGCGGACATCCAGACTGTCATTTTTGCACGCAAAAAACAGAGGATAGCATTTACCCTCTGTCTCAGAATATCCCTGTTTCATTTTCTCTAAAGTTCTTGTAAAAGTAATTCAAACTTACCACAGTCCGGGCGAAAACGCAAGCATTGTCTGCCCGTTTAATTCTAAATTTTTTCTAAAGCCTGAAACGCAGAAAATTTTCAGAACTTTTCCCGGATCTTTTTTTCTCCAAACGCAAGCCGCTTTTCCAGCTCCTGCCCATTTTCTGCCCCAAGGATTTTTCGCATTACACTCTCTTCTTCCCGGATTCCTTTTCCGTGAAGTACGCCGTATGCGCCGGCATCACTTCCCGCCGCAAGCACAACGTCCTTTTCAAATGCGAGCTGCAGACCTTTTTTCTGCGTCTCAAAAATCCACGCCAGCGTTTCAGCCGGATATCTGCCGTTCTCCAGAAGATTCGAAACCGTCACAATTGTCGGCACCCAGATTGTTGCATGCTCTGCCATACAGCAGATGCTCTCTTCATTCTGAAAGTTCCCGTGCTCAACCGAGTCCACGCCTGCCTCTGCCGCATCCATCACAGCCTGTGCGCCGTTCACATGCGCCATCACAGAAAGCCCCGCATCATGCGCCGCAGCTGTCATTGCAAAAACCTCTTCCCTGGAAAGCGGCTCACTGGTCACATGCCCCTTTGTCGCGAAATCCAGGATTCCCGTCGTCATGATCTTGATAAAATCTCCGCCCGCACGGCGTACTTCACGCACAAGCGCGCAATACTCTTTCCCGTCTGAAAATGCGCGTCCGACAATTTTTCCATAACGGCCCGCCCTGTGAATCGCAAAAACCGGTGTGCGGTATGTGATCCCGTACTCCGGCGCAAGGCTCCGTGCAAGAACACCCGCCCCGTACGGATCTCCGCCGTCACGCACATAGGAAATCCCTGCCTTCTGATACGCCGCCAGATGTTCCCGGATCAGATCCTCCCGCGGGCCGTTTTCATGCGCTGCCGCCGCCTTTTTGTAATCCACACCGTCCATAAAAATATGGGCATGGCATTCTGCTGTCACCATTTTTGTTTACCGCCTTATCTCCGATTCCACCACAGCTTCTCTGCGGCCCATTTTCCAGTTCTGCTCCGAGAGATACAGATGATATCCACAGCCGTTTTCTACTCGCCAGTCATAGTAACTCTTCTGTGGCACGCCGTACTGCTCAAGGATACTCATGATCGTGCCTCCGTGCACCACCATCGCCACGTTACGGTAATGGCGGCGGATACACGTATCCACCATCTTGTCAAAGCCGGCGATGCAGCGGTCCTTGAACTGCTGCGGGCTCTCACCGCCCGGAAAGGCAAGCGTCGCCATGGAATCAATCCACTCCTGGTATTTCGGATTATCTTTTAATTCCTGATAATTTTTGTTCTCAAACTCACCAAAATTGCACTCTGCAAATTCCGGGATTTTGACCTGTTTGGCATACGGATACAGAATGTCTGCCGTTTCCAGACACCGTTTCAGCGGGCTGACGAACAGAAGCTCAACGGTATCCATCGTCCGCTGTTCCAGCTCTTTTTTCCCTTCCTCACACAGTGGTTCATCCGTCACGCCGATATACCGTCCTAATGTATTGCCATAGGTTTTTCCATGGCGGATCATTGCAATTTTAATCATGTTTTTCCTCACCTTTCAGCAGGATTCCGATTCCGCACACCACACGGGTTACCGAATCAGCCTTTGCTGCCAGCTCCGTACAGATGCGCCCCGTCTTTTCCCGCCATTTCCGGTCGAAGGGTTCGATCGGAACCACTCCGTAACCGAGTTCATTCGTAACAATGCAGATTTCCGGATTTTTCTGCAGCAGTTCTTCCAGTTCTGCTTCCGGTGCAGTCCCGGTCTCCTCTTCCAGAAGGAGCCATCTGCGGACCAGTTCCTGAAAATCATATACGCCGGAACATGCCGACAGCTCCTCTTTCGAAACTGCTGCCCCATCGGCCCATCCTGTTTCTTTTCCGGTCATCTTCTTTGCAAAGTCAAGCTTTCCCTGAAAAGCCCCTCCAATTACTAATTTCATTTCCAGTTCTCCATTCCAAGAGAAAGTACCACAAGAGACAGGAGCTGTGCCAGCTCACAGAGCGAAAGGAAATAGCCTGCGAGATCTCCTGTAATTCCTCCAAAATACTTACTGCTTTTCCATTTATAATAACAGAATACCAGTGCCGATACAACCAGTACATCCAGTGCCGCCCAGACGCAGAACGAAGCTGAGAGCGCCGTCACGGCAAAAATCGTCACAACAAGCACCGCCGCCGTTCTTTTTTTCTCTGCGCTCATGCCAAACGCTGCCGCTGTTCCTTTCGGATTGGCATTTGGAAAAAACGCGATCGAAAGACCGCTGAACGATCTCGAAACTGCGAAGCCAAATGCATACGCCGGAAAAATCTTCCAGACAAGTTCTCCGGCTGCGCCCGCGTACAGTACAAAATACAGACATCCCATAATAATCGCAAATGCTCCGGCGTGCGGGTCTTTTAAGATTTCCAGTCGGCGCTGTTTTTCTCTCCAGGAACTTAACGCATCCATCGTATCCAGATAGCCGTCGAGGTGAATGCCGCCCGTCACCAGAACCGGAACTGCCGTCAGCACTGCAGCCCGCAGCATGCTTCCCGCGCCAATCTGCTGCAGCAGCCAGAAAAGCACCGCCGAAACTGCACCGACAGCCAGTCCGACCCACGGAAAGAAACACAACGCATATTTCATGTTCTCTTTTTCCCAGTCTGCCGGCGGCATCGGGATTTTCGAGTACATGGCAAACGCCACTTTAAAGTTATTCCATATCGTTTTCATCTTATTCTTTTTTTATTCTGACGGGAATCCCATACACAACCTCGGTCACACAGTCCGCCATCTCTGCCAGACGTACATTAATGTTTCCCAGGATCCGCTGGTATTCCATCGTCTCCTCCTCATATCGGTATCCATCCGAAAAAATTTCATTCGTCACCAGAACCAGATTCCGCGCCTGATTGGCCAGACGGGAAACGCCCGCAAGAATTTCCTCCTCCGTCCGCGCTTTTCCCGCCCCGGATGGATCAAATATTTCATTTGCCGTGAGATTCGACATACATTCGAGCAGCACATCGCTTCCCGGTTCCAGCTCCACTTCTTTTAAATTCGTATAACACTCAATCGTCGAAAACTTCTTTGCCGCGCGCATCTTCCGGTGGCGTGCAATACGCGCCTGCCCTTCCGCACCGAACGGCTGCATCGTTGCGATATAAACCCTCCGTGTTCCGCCAAAATCCAGAATACACTGCTCCGCATACGCCGATTTTCCGCTGCCGCTGCCGCCTGTAACCAGATGTATCATCGTTTCACCTGCCTTTTTTAAGTCAGCGGCACATACGTTTCGATCTGTGCCTCGTCAAATGTCGCCATGCCGCGGTATACGGCATTTGCCTGATCCAGAATCGGGAAAATCATGATGGCGCCCGTTCCCTCGCCCAGACACATATCGCAGTGCAGAAAGGCTTCTTTTCCAAGCTCTGCAAGCAGCAGATGCGCCGCCGGCTCCTTCGATACGTGCGAAGCAATCATATAGTCCTTTGCAAACGGTGCAATCCGTGCAGCAAGAAGCGCTGCCACACAGGAAATAAAGCCGTCCATCACAACCGGAACGCCATGTGCGGCCCCTGCAAGAAAGACACCCGCCATGCCGGCAATGTCAAAACCGCCGACCTTTGCCAGCACATCGATGGGATCGGACGGATCCGGCTGATTGATGGCAATCGCTTTTTCAATCGCTGCAATTTTCCGCGCAAGACCTTCACTCGAAAGCCCGGCGCCCCGTCCCGTCAGTTCCGGAACCGGCTGATTCAGGAAAACGGCTGCCATTGCACTGCTCGTCGTCGTATTTCCAATGCCCATCTCACCGGTTGCCATCAGCTGATAGCCCGCCGCAATTTTTTCTTCCGCCACGGCGATTCCTGTTTCAAGCGCACGAACGGCCTCTTCCCTTGTCATCGCCGGGCCTTTTGCCATATTTTTTGTTCCATACGCAACTTTATACCGCGGAACCTTCGTATCGCGCGCCATTCCGATATCAATCGGAAACAGATCCGCATGCGCACCGCGGCAGAGAATGGCTGCTGTCGCCTTCTCCTGCAGAAAATTTTCCGCAACTGTCGCTGTCACTTCCTGACCGCTCTGCGTCACGTTTTCTTCCACAACGCCATTGTCCGCACAGAACGTCAGAAGTGCTCTTTTTTCAATCGAAATCTCCTCTTTTCCGGTGATTCCGGCAATCTGGATGAGCACGTCCTCCAGCTTTCCGAGGCTGTGGAGCGGCTTTGCAATGCCGTCCCAGTGAGCCTTGGCACGATCCATCGCCTCTTTCGAAAGCGGATGGATCTGTTCGATTGTTTCCTGTAATGTCATCTTTTGTTCGCCCCTTCTTTCGATATGACGTCCGATCAGCTCTGTTTTTTCACCCAGTTCACAAAGAAAATATGGGAATCTTCCCGCGCTGTTCCGCTGGAAGTTGTCCATTTATAGGTGTATGTATATGTCACACATTTTTCTTTATCCATATTCAGATTTTTAAATGCTTTCGGAGTCATGAAATATAGATAATCAAAATCATCTCTCGTATCGCCAAAGCCCGGGATCACACGCTTTGTGCCGTTCTTCAGATATGCATCCATGATCGACTGGGATTCATCCACTGCACCGTAGGCTCCATTATTTTTCAGCTGATTGATAATCGAACTGCTCTGCTCCGCAATTCCCGTCAGATAGTTTGTCAGACTTCCGTTCCGCGCCGGTTCAAACTGCTGCTGTTTATAAATCGCGGTGCGGAGCGAAATATTCTGTGCCGCCATCCGGTTCCGGATGACCATCGCAACTGCCGTCATACCTGTTTTTCTCTGGACACCCGCCTCCGCACTGCAGATAGCCGCAAAGAAATCACGGTCACTCACAGACGGATCCGTGTAATACTGATGCTCCATCGTATAATATTTTCCGCTTACGCTGTCCTTTGCACGCACATACTGGCTCGAGCCGAGAATGCACACTCCGTTTTCGTCAAAGCTGTAGTACCAGTTGCTGCTGTTCTTTTTCAGCAGAGCGTAATACGATTTTACCATCTTTCCGTCGCTTCCAAAGTAATACCAGCCCGTCTGCGGATCACCGCTTACCATCCGTTTCTGTGCATTGAGCCACTGGTTCTTTGCCATGCCTCCCCAGTCTTTAAAGTAATAGGAAGCGCCGTTAATAGTCCGCTCTCCCGTCACCATCACGCCGTTGGCATCGGCATAGTAACTGTTGTTTAAATGCGTAAAGAAGGTATTGCGGTACATCGCACCATTTTCCCGGAAGTAATACCACTGGTTCTCTTTCGAAAGCCAGCCCGTCACCATCTTTCCATCCGCATCGGCATAATACGTTTCACCGCCAAGCTGGAAAAAGGTACTACGGTACATGCCGCCCCAGCCCCGGAAATAATAATACGTACCATTGATTTTCTGCCAGCCGGTTACCATCTTTCCATCTGCATTCACACGATATGTATTGTTGTCATATTCAAAAAAGCGGTCAAAATACTGCTCTCCGGTTTCATCAAAATAGTAATATGTACTGCCCTGCTGCAGCCAGCCGATGGTCAGTTTTCCATCTGCAGCCGCATGGCAGACACTCGTTCCGTTTTTGATGAATGCATTCTGATACATGCCGCCCCAGTCCTTGAAATAGTACCAGTCACCGTCGATCTGTTTTTTTCCGACAGCCATCTTTCCGTTCTCATCGGCATAGTAAAGTGCACTTCCTGTCGGTGCTTTGAAAAAGGTGCTGCGGTACATGCCGCCCCAGCTTCGGAAATAATACCAGGTTCCATCCTGCTGCAGCCAGCCGGTCGTCATCTTTCCATCCGTATCAACATGATAAATATTATTTTTATGCGTCAGAAAGGTGTTTTGTGCCATGCCGCCCCAGCTTCGGAAGTAATACCAGATCCCGTCAATCTGTTCGAACCCGGATGCCATTTTTCCATCCGCATCAACATAATACGTATTCTTGTCATACTCAAAAAAACGATTCCGGTACATCGCGCCCTGATCATCAAAATAATAATACACATCATCGATCAGTTTCCAGCCGGTCGCCATTTTTCCGTCCGCATCAGAATAATACGGTACATTTTTCACGGTGTAAAAGGCATCCCGGTAAACACCGCCCCAGCTTTGGAAATAATACCAGGCTCCATCAAGTTTTTTCCAGCCGACCGCCATTTTTCCGTCATTATTCAGGTAGTAACGGTTCTTGTCGTACTCTCTCCAGGCTCCTTTGACAATGGTACCATCCGGATCCTTAAAATACCAGATCCCGTTCTCATTCACCCATGGGTAATAGCTTCCAGCCTGCACGGATACCGCCGTCTCTTCGGGATTTCCGCTCTGTACTTCTGCCGCCGGAAGATCCGAGGCGGCATTTTCCGCTGTCGAATCCGGCGTCTCCGTTTCTGTCATCTCCGGCGTATTTTCGTCTGTGGTTTCCGCCTCCGATGTTTCTTCTGTTTCTTCCTGTGTAACAGCAGAAGCCTCATTTACCAGACTCTGCTCTGTGCCTGCTCCAAATACGTTCGCAGCACTGACAGCGGTTGTCACGCAGGTTGCCGCCAGTACTCCCCTGATTACTTTATTTTTCATTATTTATTCTTCTCTCCCTGCAAAAACAGGCAAAGCCTGCTGTGTGCTCTGCCTGTTTTAAAATTCTGCTCCTGCTTTATCTTATTTCAAAAACGCCCGAACAGTCTCCGGCATCTGATCTACATCACACTCTGTCGTATGAAGCACCGGTGCAGTACGGATTTCTTCGATCGCACGCGGAATCTCGGTATTGGCAAGTGCAGACAGCTTGTCTACCTGCTCCAGTACTGGAAGGGTGTCATACTCCGGTGCAATCGCTGCAAGAACGCTGCTTGTAAATTTATACGGGCTTGCGGTAGATGCGATGACGGTCTTAGTTTCGTCATAGGTTTCCTCGCGGTATTTTCCGTATACAGCCGCTGCAACCGCGGTATGGGTATCAATCACATATCCGGTATCGCTGTACAGTTTTGCAATCGCGTCTGCTGTCTCCTGTTCGGATGCATAATTGCCGTAGAAGTCTGCCAGCTCTTTTTTCATCGCATCGGTGATCTCATATTTTCCGTCCTTTGCAAGATCCTGCATCAGCTCGCGGTCTGCTGCTTCGCTGTTTCCGGCGATGCGGTAGATCAGACGCTCCAGATTGCTCGAGATCAGGATATCCATGGACGGTGATGTTGTCAGAATAAAGTCTCTGTTTCTGTCGTAAACGCCGGTGCGGAAGAAGTCAAACAGAACTTTGTTCTCATTGGAAGCGCAGATCAGTTTTGCGATCGGCAGTCCCATCTGTTTTGCATAGAATGCAGCGAGAATATTTCCGAAGTTTCCGGTCGGAACGGTTACATTGATCTTTTCTCCGTCTGCAATCTCTCCGTTTTTCACCAGGTTTGCGTAAGCATATACGTAGTAGACGACCTGCGGAACGAGTCTTCCGATGTTGATCGAGTTTGCAGAGCTGAACTGGAAACCTTTATCTGCCAGCTCTTTTCCAAGCTCTTTGTCGTTAAACATTTTCTTCACGCCGGTCTGTGCGTCGTCGAAGTTTCCGTGGATGGCAACAACGTGGGTATTTTTGCCCTTCTGTGTTACCATCTGTTTTTCCTGAATCGGGCTTACGCCGTTCTTCGGGTAAAATACAATAATTCTGGTGCCCGGCACATCTGCAAAGCCTGCCATTGCTGCTTTTCCGGTATCTCCAGATGTAGCAGTTAAGATGACGATCTCATTTTTCACGCCGTTTTTCTTTGCGGCGGTCGTCATCAGATGCGGCAGAATGGAAAGTGCCATGTCCTTGAACGCGATCGTTGCGCCGTGGAACAGCTCCAGATAGTAAACACCGTCTGCTTTTGTCAGCGGTGCAATTTCCTCTGTGTCAAATTTTGCATCGTATGCGTTTGCAATACAGTTTTTCAGTTCATCTTCTGTAAAGTCGGTAAGAAAACGGCTCATTACCTCGTATGCCACTTCCTGATAGCTCATAGCCGCAAGTTTTTCCATGGGAACATCCAGTGCTGGAATGGAGGTCGGTACAAATAATCCGCCGTCGTCGGACAGACCCTTTAAGATTGCCTGGGATGCAGTTACGGTTTCTCCATTGCCTCTGGTACTTTTGTATAATACTTCCATGCTCTTTCTCTCCTTCACTTTGACTCCCGGCAGAGCCTCTCTAACTCCCGGCCGGATACGTTTCAGATTAGTTTTACCTGTACGCTTCCTCTTATTATAATGGATGAAGTATGAAAAAACAACAAAAATATACAAAAAATGACTGTGCACAAAAATGCACAGCCATTTTCCACCATTCTGCCAAAATATTTTTTGTCAGAATGTATGATTTAATTTTCGTCGGACTCCTCCGTTTTTGCTTCGCCGTCTTCTAACGCCGAAGCTTCCCTTTCTGTCTCCTCGAGTGCGAGTGCCTCTTCCTCTTTTTCCGCATTCTCTGCGATTTTATCTTCCGCCCAGGTCACAAACGCTGCCGCGTCTCCGATTTCAAAGCGTTTCTTATCGAGAAAGGTGCTTCTGCCTCCGATGGTGATGCGGATAAAGTTGTCAAACTCCGTCACCTTTGTCAGCTCTTCGAGCGGAATATCAGTGCTTCTGCCCTCTTTTTCGTATGTCATTGTGAGCACCTGCTCAGTAAAACGAAGGGTACGTTCTCCAAGGAGTCCTCTCTTTTTGCATTTTTTCATCTGTGAACGTGCCATCAGATTCGGCAGAAACGTACACAGAAGTGCCATCAGAATGGAGATTCCAAGATTGAAGAAGTCTCCCGGCATGATAAATCCCCGCGCTGCTGCACCGTAGATCATAAAAGCGATCGCAGCCACAACAGCAATCCCTGTAATGATCCGCAGTACCAGACGTACTTTTTTTATCTCGGTGCCGTAAATCTCCACAAACATTCCTTTGGTGTATTCAATTTTGTTTTTAAACAGCATATGCTCTCTCTTTTCTTATCGGTTGTTGATTGCAGTTACCAGCGCGTCGATGGAAGCGCGGATGATATCCGGATCTACGCCTGCGCCCCAGGAAAGGATTCCGTCCGGCTTTTTGATGCCGACGTAGGCAATTGCCTGTGCACTTGAGCTCTGCTCCAGCGCGTGCTCCGTATAGCTGACCAGATCATACTGCAGATTGTACTGCTGTTTCAGCGCGTTGCTGACAGCATTCAGACGGCCGTTTCCTTCTGCATATACAGTTGCATACTCACCGCCCTCGTAATTGGAGGTAACCTGTGCTTCAATTCTGCCCTCATCGAGCTGTTTAAAGTGAACGCCGTTGATGTTGTACGGTGTCGTTACGTTCTCGAAGGTATCTTTAAAGAGTTCAAAGATCTCATCCGGACGCAGCTCTTTATGCAGATGATCGGAAACGGATTTTGCGGTATAGCTCATAGCCTCGCGCATCTTCGCCGGCAGATTCAGGCCGTATTTCGTCTCCAGAATATAGCCGACACCGCCCTTTCCAGACTGGCTGTTGATGCGGATGACGTCTGCATCGTAGTTTCTTCCGATATCGGTCGGATCGATCGGCAGATACGGAACGGTCCAGGTATCCGGTGCTTTCTCCTCGATCCAGTGCATGCCTTTTGCGATCGCATCCTGATGGGAACCGGAGAAGGCTGCAAATACGAGAGATCCGCAATACGGGCTTCTCGGGTTGATGCTCATACCGGTGAAGGATTCAAATGCATGGCAGAGTTTCGGCATATCGGAGAAGTCAAGCTCCGGATCGACGCCCTGCATGTACATGTTCATGCCGACCGTGATAATATCCACGTTTCCGGTTCTCTCGCCGTTTCCGAACAGCGTTCCCTCGATACGGTCTGCTCCGGCAAGGATACCCATCTCTGCATCGGAAACGCCGCAGCCGCGGTCATTGTGCGGATGAAGGGAAAGAACGACATTATCGCGGTATTTCAGGTTTTTGCTCATGTATTCCACCTGGCTTGCATAAACGTGCGGCATGGAAAGCTCCACGGTGCTCGGCAGGTTGATGATGGCTTTGCGGTCTGCAGTCGGCTGCCATACGTCGAGAACGGCGTTGCACACCTCAAGCGCATATTCCGGCTCGGTTCCGGTAAAGCTCTCCGGGCTGTACTCGAAGCGGTATTTCTCGCCGGCCTCTTCTGTCAGCTCTTTTAAGAGCTTCGCTCCCTCAACGGCGATTTTCAGGATGTCTTCTTTCGATTTTTTGAAGACCTGCTGACGCTGTGCATAGGAAGTGGAATTGTAAACGTGAACGATGGCATTCTTGCAGCCCTTTAATGCCTCGAAGGTCTTGCGGATGATATGCTCTCTCGCCTGGGTCAGAACCTGAACGGTTACGTCATCCGGGATCAGATCCTGCTCGATCAGGGTGCGAAGGAATTCGTACTCGGTCTCAGATGCTGCCGGGAAGCCGACCTCAATCTCTTTGAAACCAACCTCAACGAGGAGTTTGAAGAATTCTACCTTCTGCTCCAGGCTCATCGGAATTACAAGTGCCTGGTTTCCGTCACGAAGGTCAACGCTGCACCATACCGGTGCTTTGTCAATGCTGTCTTTTTCTGCCCAGTCCATGCACGGAACCGGCGGCATATAATACTGTTTCTGATACTTCTTTGCATTCATCATGATTTTTTCCTCCCAGAAAGTGAAATATAATTTATTCTGCCGACATAAATTCGGGATGAAAGCATAAAAAAATCTCTCATCTTCTGTGTCGGCTTCTGACACAAGAGACGAAAGACTTGCTATCTTACGCGGTACCACTCCTGTTTTACAAAGATTTTCTCTGTACACTCTGCGGATACGGATGAAACATCTGCATATCCTGCCCTTCTAACGGTGGGTTTCCGTCTGCACCTACTCTTTTTATTCTAAATTTGGGAGCAGCGGCTCTGAGGTCAGTTCCACGGAATTCGTCTGCTGTTTCGCATCACCCAACAGCTTTCTGGATTCGGAAGCTCCATGTAGTATTCCTCTTCTTTGCCTTTTTCCTAACTTGGCTCTTATGTTACCATTTTTCTCCATCTCTGTCAAGCGCAAAACGCAGGATTCCGTAAAAATACACCCGCCGGAAAGGAGGCTCCGGCGAGTGCTCTAACGCATGATTTCGTTGTTTTATTTGTTGTACTCTTCCAGGTATTTCTGGTAATCCTCTACCTGCTTTCCGTGGATTTCCTTGAGCTCATCCAGCTCATCCAGTGTAGTCGGAACAGCCAGTCCTAAGTTGTCCAGCCAGTCTTTCCGGATCCACAGAGTCTCACATGCCGGCTCTGCAACGTCGCCCGGGATACGGTAAATTCCGTTGTCTCCGGATGCATAGAACATAACGCCAGGATCTACGCTGTTGTAGTAGTCAACCATGTTGGTGTATTTCTTCATATACGGAGAAACATCCACCAGAAGGCCTGCGTCTACCCATTTCGTATAGTCAGCTTCCATGTTCCACCACCAGATGATGTCCGGTCGCTGTGTCTCATCGCCTATCAGAAGGGAAATTTTGGATGTTGCATCCGACCAGCCCGGCAGTGCGATGATATCGATATCCAGGTTGCAGCGGTCCTCCATCCATTTCTGCATTTCGCTCTCTCCCTTCCTTCCGGCGATATAATGCATTATTTTGCATCATTATTTTTTAATGTGTGATATTAACGAGGTTTTTATTCTTGCGTTTTTGTCATTTTCGTTCAGTTTAGCTTTCCTTAAATGCACTATTTTGCATTATTAATTAGTGTTTTTCTACATGGCATTTATGCACGAATTTGAATCATCGCAAAAAGGGAGCCGGAAACGCCCCGGCAGACGGTTTTTCTTCTCGTCCGCCGGGGCGTCCCTGGCTTTCTTTCTTTGTTCACTTTTTCCTGTTTTTTCTATTTCTTTCTATCCCTGGCGCTTGCACGAGGAACGGCGCACCACAACCTCCCCCGAAACGAGAATCCGCTCTTTCGGCGCTTCCGGGTGCTCCTCCCGCCATAAAAATTCATGCACCATACGGCGGCCAAGCCACTTCGTATCGACATGAACGGTTGAGAAGAACGGATACAGCATCCGGTCCTCATCATCATCAAATCCGGTCAGTGCCACATCCTCCGGCACGCGCACGCCGATTTTCCGGAAGGATTCTGTCAGTCTTTTGGCGATCATATCGTTGCCGCAGACAATCGCTTCCGGCAGTGTATCGTAGCTCGCCACAATCTTGTCAAAATTTTCCGGGTAATAAAAATGATCGCTCTCCATATCCGGACGAACAAGATCTGCCTCGATCGGAATGCCCGCCTGCTCCATCGCCGCAAGGAAACCGATATACCGGTCATGCATTGATTCATACGTACTGCTGTGTTCGCTCAGAAAGCCGATACGCGTCATGCCCTGTCCGATCAGATGGGACGTCAGAACACTCACCGGCTGCACACCGTCCACACGCACGATATCGCCCATCGGCCGCTGTTCGATACCGCAGTAATGGTCGAGCTGAAAAATGCGGTATCCCAGATTTACCAGTTTCTGCATATATTCCAGCGGCAGCATTTTAATGCAGAAGATCGCATCGATATTTTCATTCAGGCCGAGCGGCAGAATGCCGTTCTCCTCCTCCCGCTCCGTCACGACCGCAACGCGCGTCTGACAGTTATTGAGGCTCGCCTCCTCGGAGATGCCGCTCACGACACGGTCCCAATAAACAGCGGCATCCCGCGTACGCAGAACCATAATATTGTAATGCTTCTCCTGCGGTGCCCGAACTTCTTCCACATATACATTTTCGCCCAGATAGCCATTTCTTTTCGCCATCCGAAGAACTCTCTCCCGCGTCACCGGAGCTACCTTCGGATCATCCTTTAATGCCATGGCAACCGTATTCCGGGACAATCCCAGCTCCTTTGCCATACTCTGTATCGTTACTTTCCCCATAACTTCCTCCCTGTTTTTTCTGCGCAATTCATTTTTCTTCCGCACACGTCTTTGTCTGTAAGAAAAAAAGTGCCGTAAAACGACACTCTTACCGATCGGGGCAACAGGATTTGAACCTGCGACCTCACGGCCCCCAGCCGTGCGCGCTACCAAGCTACGCCATACCCCGTAATCATGTTTTCATTATACCAGCGAACTTCTGAAAAATCAATGTTATTTTTCCCTCTCCCGTTTCATTACATTCATTTCTTTATTTCGTGTCATATTCTCTTTTATTTTACTATATTGTCACTTTTTCTTTCTGAATATGTAATTTTTCGACGTTTTCCACGTATCATAAGTGAAAGGGGAAAATCGTATGCCATACAAACTTTCACCTCTGGCATGCCCGTCTGCAAAGACTATGTAAAAACTGAATAAAAGGAGACATCGTAATGGAAACTGAAATTTACTTTCTACTACACTCTTTAGGAATTGGTGCAAAATACCGCGGATTTCGCTATCTCGCCTATGGTATCGCTTTATGCATGGAAGACGAAGATTATCTCCTTCGGGTCAGCAAAACGCTGTACCCAAAGATCGCGCAAACGTTTCAGGTATCGTCCTCCTGCGTCGAACGAGACATCCGCACCGCTATTTCCGTCTGCTGGACCCGCGGAAACCGTGATCTGCTCTTTTCGCTTTCTGTGCATCCGGTTCTGACAAAACCGACCAATTCCGAATTTTTTGATATTTTAAGTTCTTATATCAAATACTACCGTGCTTTTCCTGCCTATCGTCAGGAGGCATAAAAAAACGAATACAGAAAAGATAACACTTCCGCGCCCTATCATATTGGGGGATATGCATGGCGCGGAAGTGTTTTTTCTATGATAAAACGATAGAACAAAAAAAGGAGACTGCCCGCAAAGGCAGCCTCCCGATATGGATCATTTGACAGCAAACCGATTAGTTATTGATCAGTTTGTCCTCGTTGCTCCAGCTGTACAGTTTTCTGACTTCTTCTCCGACTTTCTCTGACGGATGCTCTGCAGCTTTTCTTCTCATTGCACGGAAGTGAGCCTGTCCGCCTGCTGGGGACATATCCAGAAGGAAGTCTTTTGCGAAAGTACCATCCTGGATATCGGAAAGGATCTTCTTCATGGTCTTCTTGGTTTCTTCTGTGATGATCTTCGGTCCGGTGATGTAATCGCCATACTCTGCTGTATTGGAGATAGAGTATCTCATTCCTGCGAATCCGGACTGGTAGATCAGATCTACGATCAGTTTCATCTCATGGATACACTCAAAATATGCATTTCTCGGGTCGTATCCGGCTTCGCACAGAGTCTCAAATCCAGCCTGCATCAGGGCGCATACACCGCCGCAGAGAACTGCCTGCTCACCGAACAGGTCTGTTTCTGTCTCTGTTCTGAAGGTTGTCTCCAGAAGACCAGCTCTTGCTCCGCCGATTCCAAGGCCGTAAGCCAGTGCTCTGTCCAGAGCTTTTCCGGTGTAATCCTGCTCAACAGCAACCAGGCAAGGAGTTCCTTTGCCAGCCTGATACTCGCTTCTTACTGTGTGGCCAGGTGCTTTCGGAGCGATCATAGCTACATCTACGTTCTTCGGAGGTACGATCTGTCCGAAGTGGATAGCGAAACCATGAGCGAACATCAGCATGTTGCCCTCTTCCAGGTTTGGCTCGATATCTTTTTTGTACATTGCAGCCTGTTTCTCATCGTTGATCAGGATCATGATGATATCTGCTTTTTTAGCTGCTTCAGCAGATGTATATACCTCGAAGCCCTGCTCCTCAGCTTTTTTCCAGGATTTGCTTCCTTTGTAAAGACCGATGATTACATTACATCCGGACTCTTTAAGGTTCAGTGCATGTGCATGTCCCTGGCTTCCGTATCCAATGATAGCGATCTTCTGTCCTTCGAGAAGAGAAAGGTTACAATCTTCCTGATAATAAATTTTTGCTGCCATTTTGCATTCCTCCTAAATGAATTTAAAATATAGAGTAGAATGCTCCCGATCTCTTCGGGGGTATCCTATATAGTGAAAGGTCTTGCCCTTTACTAGCTTTATCTGTTCCACAAGCTCTACCTGCGGTTCTCCGATCCTGACCGGATCAGAAAAATGCAACATCCTTGCTGCCTCTGGAAAGTCCGGTAATTCCGGTTCTTGCCAGTTCGAGTATCTCGTAATCCTTCAGAAGATTCAGGAAAGCTTCCAGCTTATTTCCGGCAACCATTTTCAGGCCATCGCCCATCAATGACATACCAAACAGAAATAATGCCACTCCGCTCAGCAATGACAATATCATTGAAAAAATTCCCATTATTTTCTCCTTTGTCGTCTGCCTGATTTCCATCCTCATCCCAGGAAATCGGCGCATAATGTAAGCAGGTTACTTTACCTGTCTCTAATCAGAATTTAACCTGCTTTTTACTTTTCCATTCTTATTATGTCACGTTCGGGAGATTATTACAATAATTGTTTTTTCAAAAATTACATTTTTTCTATAGCGTTTAAAATGCTGTCTTTTTTTTCCTGAATTTTTTTGCAGTTTTCATAAAATTTTCCGGCATGCTCCAAAATATATCAGAACATGTCGAAAAATAACAT
>OHYU01000131.1_pt1 | contig 42495 bp, 34 predicted proteins | sample 1580331 | NCBI WGS metagenome assembly OHYU01 (sample SAMEA3882519, study PRJEB24775) | human gut metagenome | biome: human-associated habitat; feature: intestine environment; material: feces | place: Netherlands | collected 2009/2010
AATTATTTGACATAAATAATGCGGATATTAAATATATACTGATCTAGTACAGACAGGAGAAATATAAAGGATTTTCAATTTTAAAATATGTTAAAATATATGATGTGAATTAGAAAGGATGCGTTGAAATGGAAAGAGATCCATTTAAAGAATATATTAAAGAATCAGAGTTAGATACTGTGAATCGTGGATATGTTTGGAGCACGGCAATTGGTCTTCAGGCCGTAGATGGTCTAAAGCCATCTAGCTATTTAATTGATACTGCAATCAAGAATATTGAAGGTAAGATCACATTGAAGGAAGCGCAAAACTTGATTGATACTTATTATGAAGAAAGTCCTGCAAGTACTTCTGACGATGATCGTACTGAGGAGGCTGATAAAGTAGCTTCGCGTATTGCTCAAATATTATCAGAGACAGCATTTTCATTTTCGCCTTTAGAATATCTTTCTATCCACAAGAAACTTTTCAAAGGTATATATAACCATGCAGGTAAAATGAGAACATATAATATCACAAAGAAGGAATGGGTGTTGGATGGTGCTACAGTTGTATATGGAAGTGCTTCACAATTAAAAGCCACTTTAGAATATGATTTTTCTCAAGAAAAGGAATTTAGTTACAAAAATTTAATGATGGATGAAATTATTCATCATCTTGCCTTGTTTATTTCAAGACTTTGGCAAATTCATGTGTTTGAAGAAGGAAACACAAGGACAACGGCTGTCTTTTTCATAAAATATTTGCGTACACTTGGTTTTAATGTGACAAATGATATTTTTGCAGAAAATGCTTGGTATTTTAGAAATGCACTTGTTAGGGCCAATTATAACGATTTGAAAAATGGTGTTCATGAAACAACCGAGTATTTGGAATTGTTTTTAAGAAATTTATTGTTGGATGAGAAGAATGAACTTCATAATCGTACGATGCACATTAGTGGAAGGTTTGCAGAAGTGGACATTGAAAGAGTAAAAGTGGACATTAAGAGTAGAGAAGTGGACATTGAAAGCACAAAAGTGGACATTCGAAATAAATTACTTTCTTTCTCAGATACGATTTCAGAAAAAACAATAAATCATACAGTAGAAATATTTTCAAAATGTGGAAAAGAAAATTGTTTCGGAAGAACGATAGTTGAAGAAATTACTGGATTAAAGCCATCAAGAGCTTCCAAGTTAATAAAACTGTTGGTTGATAGTGAGGTAATCGTACCTGTAACAGGACATGGAAAAGGAAAATATCGGTTTCAATAAAAGTGAACATTGAAAGGGTGTTAATGCCATTCGCAAAAATGCCCAAAACAAATCGGCGTACTGATATATTACCAAATATGGTAGCAGTATTTAGAATAATTTTGTATTATAAAAGTGTTACAAAATATCGGCGTACCCGCCACACGTTTGCAAAGTCAAACGGTCTGTACGCCATGTCTTAACCTTATGATTGCAGATATTAGCAACCTGTCAAAGGGTGTAAAAACTCAGTAACTATGCGGGTTCGCGTACTGTTAAAGCAGTGAAAAACGACACCGCATGTGGAGACGGTAGTACTGCTTTCCCACAAAAAGCCAGACGGACATATCAACGTAAAAGTTGAGTTTGGCGAGGGTGAGGGAAAAGTTCCGCTTGATAATATCGCTAAAAGAGCCGAAGAATACAAGCCCAAGGAACGAGTGACCTACAAAATGATAAAGGAGTACATAGAAGCTAAATACGGCTTCAAAGTACATACCGCATATATCGCAGAGGTAAAGAGAGATTTAGGCTTGCCGATGTACGATGCTCCTAATGCGGTAGAAGAATTGAAACAGCCGAGGAAGCATCCGACAGCGGAAAAGGTAGAAGCAATCAAAGATGCTTTGAAATATTTTGGGGTTATTTAATAGGTAGCCTGTTTATAGAATATCACATGGATTAGTAAAGCAAATAAATGATGGAAAGGGTGAGGATTATGGGTGGAAAAGAAGCATCACGGGGATTTTTATACCAGGGGTTTGCTTCAGTATTAGAGGCCTTAACTGATAAAGGTAACTGGGATAAGATATATGTCGAATTTCCAACATCAAATGATAAGGTTGATATAGCATTAGAGCAGCAAAATCAAATTGTTAAATGCATACAAGTAAAATCAACGATAAATACTTTTACCAAGTCAGACATCAAAATATGGCTAGATGACCTTATAAAGGATATAGAAAGTCCTGAATATGAATTATTTTTAATCGGGCAATGTGATAAGTCCGCCAACACATTTATAAAGTCAATCGAAAAGTATTATGGGAAAGTGCTTGATAAAGAAGCAAAATCGTCGCTAAATGGGTTTGATACAGATTTGCTTGATAATAAGAGAATACGGTTTTTTATTTTGCCGTTTGAAATAGAAGTTTTAGAAAAAATTGTAAGAGATTCGTTGCATCAGTATATTTCAGATAGTAATCAAATGATGACGTTTGACCAAATTAGGTTTATTGCTTCAGCGACTGTAAATGATCAGATGATTTCTTCAACACATGGTAAAGGTATTGATAGAAAAGACTTTGATGAAGAAATGGAAAAACGCATTTTTCTTGTTGCCGATAAGTATTCCCCTAAAAGAATATCTATTGGTGTGAAAAGCTTTACCCGTGGAGCAGAAAACTTGGAAAAAGACACAGAGAGTTGTTTATCATTCATTAATAAGTTTGATGGTCGCAATATAAAGGGTGAATACGATTGGAACAAAGATATTTATAGAAATTTGGAGGAATTTTTGCTCACAAATACAAGCAACAAGTATGCATATCAAATATTTTTAGATACACATGCGTCTATAGCCTTTGCAGCAGGAAGAATTCTTGATAGTAAATCAGGTATCAACGTATTTCCGATACAAAAATCGTCGACCAATGGCACTGTATTATGGGATGTGAAACTGTCATCTAAAAGGAACTATACTAATTGGGATATTTCCCACGAAAAGTTTAATGAGAATCAATATGATTCTGCATTAGTATTAAATGTCACTCGTAACATTTACAATGACGTGGTAAAATTCATAAAAGAAAACAATCTATCAATTGGATGTATCATTAATTGTATGCCAAGCGATGTTGGTGCTACAAATTTTTCGATAGAAGATGGAACACATGCAACTGCTTTAGCTAATTCAGTTTATAACGCTATTGGCAGAAGAAGCACTGTGGAACGGCGTGCAACACTACATATTTTTGCTGCTGCTCCAAATGCATTTATGTTTTTCTTAGGTCAAAATTCAGTTGGATTTGGCAAATGTATTCTATATGAATATGATTTTGAGCAAAGGAATTCTTGTACATATTCACAATCAATAAGTTTTACTAATTAAGGGAGGATTATTTATGTCTACTGTACCGTCATATTTTAAAGATTTTCTATCTAATATTCGTTTGTCTGACAATCAAGTGAAGGATTTGAAAACAGGGCATACGACATTAAGAAGGAGATTAGAGGAAGATGAAACATTATCAAAGATTATTATTAGTACTTTCTTACAGGGAAGTTACCGACGTTCCACAGCAGTAAAACCCAAAAATGGCAATAAATCAGATGTCGATGTAATTGTTGTAACGAAATTAGACTCTGAAGAGTTTACACCAGAGGAGGCTTTGGATTTATTTGTTCCATTTTTAGAAAAACATTATAAAGACAAATATAGAATTCAAGGCAGGTCAATTGGTATAAGTTTAAGTTATGTTGATTTGGATATCGTACCTACTTCTGCACCTGGTGAAAGCGAAACAGGAGTACTTCAAGATGAGACGATTATTTCGGAATATACAATTGAAGATTTTCAACAAAAGTTACTTACAAAATCGTTCAATAACGACTTACTTAAAAGTGCATATAACATATTTTATAAATCAGATAACGAACCTCAATGGAAATCCGAACCGTTGCTAATTCCTGACCGTGAAGCGGAAAAATGGGATAAAACACATCCACTTGAGCAAATTCGATGGACGGTTGAAAAAAACAAGAATTGCAATACCCACTATATAAATGTTGTTAAGGCATTGAAGTGGTGGCGCAAAACACAATATCCAGATATGAAACATCCCAAGAGTTATCCGTTGGAACATTTTATTGGTGATTGTTGTCCAGATGATATTAAAAGTGTTGCCGAAGGTGTTGTATTAACTCTTGAAAATATCGTTTCCCAATACACTAATAAACCTTTTTTGGCTGATAGAGGCGTTCCTGAACATGATGTTTTTGCACGAATTACAGATGAAGAATATTCTGATTTCTACGATACGGTTTGTGATGCTGCCAAAATAGCTCGTGAAGCTTTTGATTGTGAAGAATTATATGATAGTGTTTGCAAATGGAGAGAGCTATTTGGTAATGAATTTCCACCAGCTCCAAAGCCATCAAAATCTAATTCTTCAACGGGATTTACAACCCGTACTGAAAAATCGGCAGCCATTCCAGAAGGAAGATTTGCATAGATGGAGTCAAAACAAATCCTTGATAAATTAAATCAGGCTCGAAGGGCTTTAGATTCATTATCTCAAGTTGAGATAATGGATGAGTGGCAATTTGATAATGAATTAAATGTTTGGTATTTACACTTAAGTATTGTGATTGAATGTGAAACACCATATTTCCCTCAGAAATCTCAATGGTTTTTCGTTGTTGGATCCGAATACCCAAAGGGAAAAATTAAAGTATATCCAGACGTCGAAAACAGTATAACGGTTACATTGTATCATCAAGCTAACAACTCCAAAATTGAAAGAAACGGATTGTGGAGAAAAGGAGCATTATGCCTTGAGGTGAGTACAATACCTAATTATCAATCGGAACCATATAGTGTAGATGAACGCTTGTTGTATCATGCAAAACGAGCAATTTGTTGGCTAGAGCTAGCGGCAAAAGGAAAATTAGTTACAGAAAGCGAGCCATTTGAGCTGCCCGAATTTTCTATGAGCAATATTTTAGAAATGCAGTTTGCTTTCTCGGAAGATGTGGTTACCTTCATGCAATGGGAGAGTGTCGAATGTCGGTATGGAATAGCAGAATTAGATGTGTATAAAAGTAAACCATTTGTATACTATGTTAAGGTGTTTAAATCGCTAAGTAACAACATCCAGCATTATACAGAATGGGGAAAATATCTTTCAAAAACAACTATATCACCTCCAATTATTGCCCCGTGGATACTTATGAATCAGATCCCAGTTGTTAATGAGTGGCAAGCACCAGAAACATTTGGCGAATTGTTAGTTGCCTGTGAAAAACAACATATTAATATAATGTGTGTCCTTCAAAATATTGTCTCAAAAATTCGGGACGGAAAACGGCATTTGCTTTTAATTGGTTTCCCTGTTCCCCGAATTTTTGGTGGAGACCCCGAGATAATTTCTTGGAAAGCTCTGTATTTACCGACTGTATCATATGGCAAAAGGACAGCAAAAGGATTCAGAAATAATCAACAGGGATGGTGGATGCGTGATAGATGTGAGGTATTCACTAAAAATGCAAAATTGGATTGGATTGTTTCAGAAAACTGGAACCAACACGAAATATCTCAACGAGGTAAAATGAGCGACTTGTTACTAAGAAAAAGAATATTGCTCATTGGAGCAGGTTGCATTGGAGCATCAATCGCAGAAATATTTGTAAGAGCAGGAGTATATAATATTACTATTGCAGATTCAGATATATTTGAAGTCGGGAACTTATCCCGCCATATCTTAAATCTAAATAATATTGGTGAATTTAAAGAATTATCGGTATGTAATTATCTTAACTCCCTAAATCCACACGCAAATGTTAAAGTTATAAATGATACTCTTTCAAATGATGACTCTTTTAAAACAAATATTGATTTGGATAGATATGATGTTATTGTTGATTGTACTGGGGAAAATAATGTACTTGATATTCTTCAAAGAACTAATTTTAAGAGAACCCATATTATAGCTTCAGTCTCTGTTGGATTGGGTGCAAAACGATTATATGTTACACTGATGAATGGTAACACTTTTAATTTTAATGCTTTTTATGATTTGATTTCCCCGTACCTACAGGCAGAAAAAGTCTTATATGATGATTACGACTTACCAAGGAATGGAATTGGTTGCTGGCATCCGACTTTTCCTGGAAGAAGTGATGATATTTGGATTGCTGCTGCAACTTCCGTGAAGGTAATTGAAAATTACATTATATCAAAATCTCAAAAGACGCTTTCACTCATTTACGAGCAAAAAGAGAGCGATGGGATATTTGAAAGCTATGAGGTGGTGGAGAAAAGAGAGAATGGATAATTTGTTTTTTCAAGATAAGAATCAATCATATACTGTAAAGTTCGACACAAAGGCTTATGAACAAATGCTTTATTATTGTGCTATTTCTAATCCTTATGAAACAGGGGGCATTTTAATTGGAAATTATTCTTCCAACCAAGCAATAGCCAACATTTTGCAAATAACACCACCACCCAAAAATTCTAGACATTCAAAGTGTACTTTTTATAGGGGTATAGATGGATTGAAAAGAATTTTAGACTTGGCATGGGACCAAGGCCAGTATTATTTAGGAGAGTGGCACTATCATCCAAATGCATCGTCGGCACCAAGTAATATTGATAAAAATCAAATGATAGTTTTATCTCAAGACCAAAAACTAAAATGTCCAGAACCTATATTAATTATTGTTGGAGGTTATCAAGACAGTTGGAATATAAATGCTCGGTTATTTGTTAATAAGCAAGAAATTATTCTCAATAAGCGGTAGCACTAGCCTCTTGATAAGACGCAGATTTTTGTGTCAAATTATAAGCTGTACTTGTCGAGTGAGGAAGAATTATTACGAGGATTGAAACAGGAGTATCAATCGTTAGAAGCGGAAAAGATGGAAGAAGATAATGATACTGAAGTAATGGAAAAAAGTAATTGTGCCATAGGCTGTTGCACAATTAGTATGGTGCAAAATTAGTACCATCCATGATTTTGTGGGAAAAGGCTGCACGAACGGTATTAGTACTGTAAAAATATTGTCCAGATATCCATAGTTTTGTGGGGATATAATTTGAATTTGTACGCATGTTGAGACAGTCGTCTTGCTTTCCAAGTGAATGGTCGATACAAGAAAAGTGAAGGTGGACTTCTCCCTGGAGGATATGGACTTATCTGAATTTAAGGGGCGCTAAAGGTCCGGGGAACCTTTGTCTGGCATGGATCGAAGCGGAGCGGAGACAAGCAGCTTAAGAGCAGATAAAGGCATATGTACTGCAACAGACAGGACTTAAGGTTTCGTCATTGTATATAGCACAGGAGAGGAAAACAGGGTAGCTGATGTGGAACATATTCCGTGGGTGGAGCGGGAGCTGATGGTTATGAGAGAAGTGAGGGAGCTGCAGTAATAAAGATAATTTATATAATTTTAACTTTAGTTTCAGGAATTTTGCTGTCAGGAGTATGGTTTGGGCTTAATTTTCTGATACAGATATGTGTGGAAAAGTCAAAAGTAAAATTTTTGGAACGCTATAGTGTAATAGCTGCATCTGTGATACCATTAGTTTTCATCTTAAAATACAACAGACTGGAATTATCATAGTCTTGCTGATTGGAAAAACTGGATGATTCTGGCTGTTACAGTATTATTGTCAGCCATTGTCATTTCCATAAATCAGGTTGCGGGAATCCCACGCGGAAAAGAATTATTGCTTTATGTGTTAGATGGTGTCTGTATGGAAATCCCGCAGCGTATGATGATGCAGACATTTAGCGGTGTTCTTTTCATGCACTGGGGATTAGATTTGTATTTGTCCATACCGGTTACAGCGTTTGTCTGGTGTATCAGCATCTGTATATAATGTCTGATCTGCAAATTAAAATTTGACCGGAAAATAGTAATAGAGATAGCGGTATCTTTTCTGTTTTCTATGGGAGCCGGATTACTATTATTAAAAAGCGGATTTATTGGACTACCTATGGCAGGACATTTTTTAGAACGTATTTTGAGTACAATTATCCGTAAAATCCGAAGATAAAAGAAAGGAAGAAAGTCCATGACAACCAGACAGGAAGCATTATCTTTTGGCATGACATTTAAAGATGTCTATCAGGACACACCGTTCCACGATCCAAACTGGATTCTGGTGCGGTATAAAAAGAACAAAAAGGCATTTCTCTGGACTTATGAGTACGAAGGACAGATGCGCATAAATATAAAAGTTGATCCGCAGTGGCGCGATTTCTGGCGGGAGGCATATGCAGCGGTGATTCCGGGATATCATCAGAACAAGGAACACTGGAATACCGTTATTCTGGATGGAAGCATACCGGATGAGGAAATCAGACGGATGATCGCAGAGAGTTATGATCTGATCTGCGGAAAAAAATAAATTCATTTGTAAAGAACAATCAAGAAGTGAGGCAATAGTGTGAAAAATAAGATTTTTCACACGCAAGATTTGTGCTTACGCACAAACTTGAGATGCGCAGAAAGCTGCGCAAGAATGGAGATTTTTATGTCAGCAAAAGATACAATGGAAAATAAAATCACAGAGGGAGTCATCTGGAAACAGCTTTTATTATTCTTTTTCCCGATACTGGTGGGAACATTTTTCCAGCAGCTTTACAATACGGTGGACGCGGTGATCGTCGGGCGGTTTGTCGGAAAAGAGGCACTATCCTGCGTCAGCGGTTCGTCCGGTCAGATCATCAATCTGGTGGTCGGATTTTTTACCGGATTATCTGCCGGCGCAACAGTTATGATCTCCCAGCATTTTGGGGCAAAAAATGAGGAACAGCTGCATAAGGCACTGCACACGGCATATGCATTTGCAATCACAGGCGGTATCATTGCCGGAGTGATCGGTGTTGTTATGACACGTATGGTTTTAAAATGGATGAATACGCCGGAAAATCTGCTGCCTGACTCGACACTTTATGTGCGGATTTATTTTGCGGGACTCTTATTTATTTTTGTTTACAATATGGGAGCGGCAATCTTACGGGCAATCGGCGATTCGAAACGTCCGCTTTATTTTCTGATCATCTGCTGCATCGTCAATATTATTCTGGATCTGGTGCTGGTGCTTGGATTTAAAATGGGAGTCCTTGGCGTGGCAGTGGCAACACTGATCGCGCAGGGGATCAGCGCTGTGCTCGTCAGTGTGGCATTAATGTATCATACTGCCGGCTTAAAGTTAATTCCACGCGAAATCAGGATCCATAAAAGTGTGCTGAAAAATATGCTCGCCATCGGACTGCCGACCGGTATCGAGTCGAGCATGTACAGTATTTCAAACGTGATCGTGCAGGCTGCGTTAAACGGATTTGGCGTTGACACAATGGCGGCATGGGCTGCATTTGGCAAAATAGACAGCCTTTTCTGGATGATCAACAGTGCGTTTGGAATCGCTGCGACCACGTTCGTTGGTCAGAATTTTGGTGCCGGAAAAATGGACCGCGTCCGCAAAGGAACAAGGGAATGTCTTGGCATGGCACTTGTAACTGCGATTCTTCTGAGTGTGATCTTAATGTCGGCGGGAAGATTTTTATTTGGCATATTTACCACAGATGCGAATGTAGTGGAAATTGGTCTTAGCATGATGCAGATCATATCGCCGACCTATTTTCTGTTTGTGTTTATCGAAGTATATTCCGGCGCACTGCGCGCGCAGGGGCATGTGATCGTGACGACGGCAATGACGATGATCGGTATCTGTGTGCTGCGTGTCGTATGGGTCACCTGGATCGTACCGGATGGCACACTCTCACAGATCGTGGCATGTTACCCAATTACATGGCTGGTCAGCGCGGTGGGGATGATCATTTATTATCATTATAAGCAGAAAAAGATTCTGGAAAAATTTGCTGCAACACATGATTTATAAACAGAGAAACTGGAAGCAGTTTTTTATAGCTACATGGTTAAAAATAAGTTCAGGAAAAGAGGATATAAATGAAACAGTCAAAAAATGAAATTAATCTCGGCGAGGGAAGCGTCGGCAGACTTTTGCTGACCTTGGCGGTACCATCTGTGATCGCACAGCTCGTCAATCTTCTTTACAATCTGGTGGATCGTATTTATATCGGTCATATCCCGGAAAACGGGGGCGTGGCACTGACCGGTCTTGGACTCTGCTTCCCGATTCTGATGATTGTCACGGCATTTTCCGGTCTGATCGGGTATGGCGGGGCGCCGCGTGTTGCTATTTTCATGGGAAAAGGCAAAAATGATGAGGCGGAGGAGATACTCGGCAACTGTACCATGGCATTGATCGTGATCGCATTGATTTTAGTTGTGGTACTGCAGTTTGCAGCGGAGCCGCTTCTGATGCTGTTTGGTGCAAGTGACAATACGCTGCCGTATGCACTTTCTTATCTGAACATTTACGGAAAAGGGACTTTGTTTGTCATGCTTACGATGGGATTAAATTCCTTTATCAATACACAGGGATTTTCCAAAGTCGGTATGAAAACGGTTCTGATCGGGGCAGTCTGCAATATTATTTTAGATCCGGTCTTTATTTTCGCATTTGACATGGGTGTGCAGGGAGCCGCGCTTGCAACGGTGATCTCACAGGCAATTTCAGCGGTATGGGTCATCCTTTTTCTGACGGGCAAACAGACAAAGCTGAAAATAAAGACAAAGTATTTTAAGCCGAAAGCCTCCGTACTTTTGCCGGTATGTGCACTTGGTGTATCGCCTTTTATCATGAATGCGACGGAGAGCGCAATCAATATTGCATTTAACGCATCTTTATCACGCTACGGCGGTGATGTGGCGGTCGGAGCCATGACGATCTTAAGCAGTATTATGCAGCTTCAGTTTATGCCGGTGCAGGGAATTGCACAGGGAGCGCAGCCGATCATGAGTTTTAATTATGGAGCAAAAAAGATGGATCGTGTGAAAAAGGCATATCGTCTGCTTATGGTCTGCAGTTTTACATACACGATGATCTTCTGTCTGGCGGTGGAAATTGCACCTGGATTTTTTGTGCATCTGTTCAACAGCAGTTCCCAGGAATTATTTGAAATGACCAAATGGGCACTGCGCATCTATATGGCAGCGACCGGAGTATTCGGAATCCAGCTTGCGGTGCAGCAGGTATTCATGGCACTCGGACAGGCAAAAATCTCATTGTTTATTGCATGCCTGCGAAAGATTATCCTGCTGATTCCGCTGATTTATATCCTGCCGCATTTCTTTGCAGATAAAGTATTTGCCGTTTTTTTAGCAGAGCCGGTTTCGGATTTTATTTCGGTGACAGTTGCAGCCACATTGTTTTTCTTAAACATCAAAAAGATATTGAAAGAGGGAGAAGTGTGAGCGTATAAAAAAATCTGAAACTGAAAAAGGGCACGAAATACTGTCTGATGGATTCAAAAAATTATCTGACAGAGAAAGATACGTGGGTAACAAGGTCAAAGGTATACAAGTTTACGTCAAAATAAAATAACGCATAGGAAAAGAGAACTGTGGGAAAATAATCTCACGGTTCTTTTTTACTTGACAAGTGATGGTATCTTCCTGTATGATAAAAAACATAAAGGTTGTACACAATTAAATTTAAGACAATGATTTTGAGATGGAGAGAAAAATGGAGAGAGCAGATATAGCAATTATTGGAACCGGACCTGGCGGTGTTTCTGCTGCGTTGACGGCAAAGGTAAGAAATAAAAATATTTTGCTGATCGGGAAAAAGCAGATGAGTGACAAGGTCAGTAAGGCGCATCAGATCATGAACTATCCGGGACTCCCGGCGGTGACCGGAGCGGATATGGCGAAGGCGTTTGAAAAGCAGCTTGCCATGATGGAGATCGATATTACGGACAGCCGGATCGGCACAGTCTATGCGATGGGCGACTATTTTGCAATCCAGGCAGGCGGGGAAGTGCTTGAGGCAAAGAGTGTGATCTTAGCGTGCGGCGTTGTCTCAGGCAAAACACTTCCGGGCGAGGAAGAGATGTTAGGACGGGGTGTCAGCTACTGTGCGACCTGTGATGCATGCTTTTATAAAGGAAAGAAGGTTGCCGTCATCGGTTACGGAAAAGATGCGGAACACGAAGCGGACTTTCTTGCGGAAGTGGCAGCAGAGGTACTTTATTTTCCAATGTATCAGGATGTACCTGGCGTATCAGAGCAGGTAACGGTGATCAAAGAACGTCCGAAGGAGATCTTTGGTGAAAAGAAAGCCGGGGGACTTCGCACAGAGCAGGGGGAGTACCTTGTGGATGGCGTTTTTGTACTGCGGGATGCCGTATCCCCGAAACAGCTTGTGCCGGGTCTGGAATTAGACGGAAATCATGTAAAGGTCAATCTGTCGATGGAGACAAATATTCCGGGACTTTTCGCCTGCGGAGATATCACGGGAACACCGTATCAGTATATCAAAGCAGCCGGACAGGGCAATGTTGCGGCATTATCCGCAGTGACTTATCTGGATGCGAAAAAACGTGAGGCAGGGAAGCAGTAAATCGGCAGCCCGCATGAACAGAAATGTGTGGGACTAAAACCGGAACATATTTTACAACAAATATATCACAAAAAAAAGTGTGTCATGCGCAAAGAACTGCGCAGGAAAGGAAAATATTATGGTAAAGAAAATTACAAATAACGATTTAAATGAAGCAAAAAAAGGTGCAGCAGTTGTTGATTTTTCCGCAGTATGGTGCGGACCGTGCCAGATGTTAGCACCGGTGATGGAAGAATTATCCGAGGAACTCTCCGGCAAGGCAGAGTTTTACAACGCAGATTCCGATGAAAACATGGGACTTGCACAGGAGTACCGCATTGTCAGCATCCCGGCAGTCATCGTGTTAAAAGATGGCGTGGAAGTGGCAAGAACGGTTGGATTCCAGCCGAAAGACGCAATGCGCAGCTTTATCGAGGAACATCTGAATTAGAAAGAACTGACTGTGAACTGGCACATCGTCTGGGAACAATCTGGATTGCAGAATGGTGTGCCGGTAGAAATGAGGATTATCATGCCAGATAAATACGATGCATTAAAACTGGAAAACCAGTTGTGTTTTCCACTTTACGCCTGTTCCAAAGAGATCGTGCGCAAGTACAAGCCTTTTTTAGATGAGCTTGACCTGACATACACGCAGTATATCGCGATGATGGTGCTCTGGGAACACAGACAGATCAGCGTGAAAGATATGGGAGCACTTTTATATCTGGATTCTGGCACACTCACGCCTGTCCTGAAAAAGCTTGAGCAGAAAGGCTATCTTGTACGCGCAAGGGACAGTGAGGATGAGCGTGTGTTAAATGTGACGATCACAGAACTCGGCGAAAAGCTGAAAGAGGATGCCGTTCTGGTGCCAAAAAAAATGGGCTGCTGCGTGTGTCTGGAGAAAGAAGATGCTGATGAGTTGTACCGGCTGCTGCACAAAGTGCTGGGAGTGCTTGGAAAAGAATGAAAATAAATCATATTTCAAACATTTGACAAGTGTATCTGCAACAGAAAGTTAAAGTGATTTCTCCCCCTAATCCAGTTGCACCCCACCAAACCCCTATGGTAAAATTATCCTTATAAGATTGCCGGAAAACAGGCAGTCATTTATGAAGAGTAGAAACCACTGGGGGTTTTTGTTATGGAACAGACAATGTTGATCGCAGTACTGATCGCGGCACTTGTGGGATTGTTTTTGTTTGACACGGTGCGTCTGCGGCGCATGCAGGTGCAGAGGGATGTAGCGAAAGAGGAAGTTGCAGAAGTAAAAACAGAGTTTTTGTCGCGCATCAGTCACGAGATCAAGACACCGATGAACGTGATCGTGGGGGCAACGGCGTTAGGACTTGAAGAGACGGAACATCCGGAGCGGATGGAAGAGTGTTTAAACCGGATACGCGGCGCGAGTGAATTTCTGATGGGACTTTTGAATGATCTGGTGGATATGTCTAAGATCGAAAACGGAAAGTTCCATCTTCATCCCAAGCCGTATTCGTTTACGGAATTTTTAAATGAAGTGGAAAATATGATGGAGCCGATGTGTGAGCGCAAATGGATCCGATTTCATATGCCGCATGAGGAGATCAACATTAATATGATGGTTGATCCAGTGCGGTTTTTCCAGATATTTTTTAATCTGCTCTCCAACGCGGTGAAGTTTACACCGGAGGGCGGGGAGGTCACATTCCGCATCTGTAATTATGCCACGCACAACAATCAATTTTGTGCCGACTATGTGGTGTCCGACAACGGAATGGGAATGAGCGAAGAGTTTCAGCAGATTCTCTTCCAGCCATTTACGCAGGAGAGCGTGAATCGGGGTGAACCGGGAAACGGAGCGGGACTCGGACTTGCGATCGTGAGAAGCATCGTTGATCTGATGGGCGGAACGATCACGGTAAAAAGCGAGCCGCAGAAAGGTACGGAGATAAAAGTCCATCTTGAGATTGAGATTGCGGAGATACAGCCGGAGATCGAAGTGGCACACCGTTCCGCGGAGGAGATACAGAACATCCTGCGGGGAAAGAGGGTTCTGCTTGTGGAGGATCATCCACTTGATGTTGAGATCAGCAGGCGTATCTTAGAGCATGTGGCGGTAAATGTGATCAGTGCGCAGGATGGAAAAGCGGCATTAGAGCAGTTTAAAGCGGAAGAACCCTATCATTTTGATGCGATACTGATGGATATCCAGATGCCAAACATGAACGGTTTTGTTGCGGCGAGAGCGATAAGGAAGGTTGCAAAGCCGGATGCGCAGATCATTCCGATCATAGCATTGAGTGCAGACGATACGCTGGAAGATGTGAGAAAATGCAAGGAAGCGGGCATGAATGCACATATTGCAAAACCGGTTGAACCGCAAAAATTATATCAGATTTTGTGTGAGTACCTGCTTGCGCCGATTTAAGAGGCAATTTTATAACAGAAAAATCCAATGGGCTTTATAAAGACGATAGATAGTTCACAGAGACAAAAATTTGGAAAATAAGCATGAATAGAAAAGAAAAAAATCCGGCAGGGATGATTTTGCGCGCGGAGCGGATCAGACAGGGAAAGGGGCAGAAAGAAGTCTGCTATGGCATCTGTGTGGTTTCGTATTTAAGTAAAATCGAGCGTGGATCGGCGGAGCCGGATATGGCAATTTTAAAGCAGCTTTTTGCAAGACTTGGAATCAATTATGAGACAGATTCTGCGTTTCTTACTGAGAGCAGGAAACAGATAGATGAATTTTTTTACAATCTGCAATATGGGCTGGAAAATGAAACGGTATGGAAAAAACTTGCCGGAAAATGGGACAGGCTTTTGATGTCACCGCTTACAATCGATATCAGACTGGTGTCCGCAATTTATTACAGTGAGAGCACATGGAAAGAAGTAGATGAGAGCTTTATCGAAAGTTTGATGAAAAAAGAAGCGGATGGAAATGACATACAGAATTTTTTGAATGAGAATGTCAGCACTTTAGCGCAGTTAGAAGACTGCATGGATGAAAAACAGTATGCCTATTACAGTCTGGTCTGTTCAAGACTCACAAAAGATCCGGCAGAGAAAATGGAATGGTATCAGAAAGTACAACACGGACTGCAGAACACGCTTGGCATGAGCTGTCTGATTTCCGGTTATTATGAACAGGCAGAATACGACGCGATTCACCGGATGGAGAACCGTTTTGTGACGGCGGCATTAGAAGAGGGAAATGTATATGCACTGGCGGATTATTATTTTATGAATGGAAGCGCATATGCATGTGTCGATATGGATGAGATGATGACCGTCTATTATGAGCGCACCAGAAGGCTATTACAGAATACCGGATGGTGGAAAGAATACGAGCAGGGATTATATTATAATATGGGGGCGACCTATCTTGCAGTTGGAAGATATGAGGAAGCACTCGACTGTTTAAACCGTGTCCGGTCAGAAGATTTCCTGCTCTGTCATAAAAAGGCATGGTTACATCTTCTCCTTGGAAATACCAGGGAGGCGGATCATTATCTTGCAATAATGAAACAGTTACTTTCCCGGAAAGATATGAAGGGTAAGATGGCAGAGCGTCTGATGTATGAGGAACTTTGCATGGAACAAAAGCAAGACTTTACGGCGGATCCGGCATATTTAGATCTGATCGAACGACTGATCAGGGCACTCATAAAAGAAAAGTCGTTTGGTTTCCTCTATCAGTATAAAAATGTGATTTTAGAAGCCTATACGAGGCAGCGAAAATATAAAAAGGCACTGGAGTTTAGTGAACAAATTTCCGCAAAGACCAGAAAAAGTACGTTTTAGCGTGCTTTTTTTGTGCCGATTTTCCCAAATCAATTCGCTTTATCTAGTTTAAAGTGGAATATATAATAACTGTAGCAATCGATATATGATGTCTGGAATCCACTATTTGCTCCGGACATCATAAACATTACGTTATACTACAAAACATGAAATGAGGGAAAAACATGTCACACCAGCAAAAAACACTCTGGACAAAAGATTTCACCAGTATCGCCATAGCAACCATTTTAACAGCCGTAGGTGGCGAAGCCATGAACCTGCCGATCAGCCTTTTGGTATTTGATGAGACCGGATCTACATTTTTATCAGCATTGGTACTGATCTGTGGCGTTTTGCCGGACATTGTCCTTTCTGTTTTAGTTGCTCCATTAATTGATAAAGGCGGAAAGAAAAAATGGATCGTCGGACTGGATATTGTAACGGCGGTATTGTATGCGGTAATGGGACTCTATATCAGTGGTCATGCATTCAATTACCTGTTGTATCTGATATTTGTCCTTGCAGTGGGAACAATCTCAGTGTTTTACCGTCTTGCATATGATGCATGGTATCCAAATCTGATACCGAATGGGATGGAGCAGAAGGGTTATGCGGTCAGCAATACGATCTATCCGCTTGTCATTATTGCAATGTCCCCGGCGGCAACCTTTTTGTATGAAAAAATATCCATGGCACACATTTTTTATCTGGTTGCCGGTATCACGATGGTATCTGTCATCGTGGAGAGCCGGATTCATGAGGAAAAGGAAGAAGCACAGGACGATTATACCTGGAAGCAGTATTGTCAGGATATCAGGGAAGGATTTCATTATCTGAAAAAAGAAAAGGGCATTCGTAACATCTATACTTATATGAGTATCACAAGCGGTGTGTCAGATGGAAATACCGTACTGATACAGGCGTTTTACCAGACAGTGCCGTGGCTTACGGTTACGATGCTTGGATTTTTAAAAAGTGCGGAAATGATCGGGCGGGGACTTGGCGGCATTTTTCAGTATAAAAAAGAAATACCGGTAAAAAAACGTTATGCGTTTACCAAATTTGTCTATACGGTCTATGGACTGATGGATATTTTACTTTTATATCTGCCATATCCGCTGATGCTGTGTAACCGTTTCCTTTGTGGGGCACTTGGCATCTCAAGTGCGACCATCCGTGAGACAGCAGTGCAGAGCTATCTGCCCGAAAATATGCGGGCGCGTATCAACGCATTTTTTAATATGGTATTTGCGATCGGAAGTGTGGCATTCCAGATGGCAGCGGGAGCACTGGGACAGATCATGTCTTACCGGTTTGCAATTCTGCTGCTCGCGACGATAGAACTTACCGCCATGTTTCTGCTGATCTGCCTTCCGGCAAAAGAAAACCGTCCCGTATACGAGGCGGTCCGAAACGCAGAGTAGTGTTGATAAATCTGGTGGCAGTTTTAAGCCAGCGGTTTGATCTCCGGCGCCGCCGGACAGCGTGCCGTCGACTCTCTCTCGATGAGTCTGGCGCGGAGCTGCGTCCGGCAGAACGGGATGTGGTGCACCAGAGAATTTAAAACGACGTAAGCGCATTTTCCAAGCTCATTGCGCTCCTGACGAACCGTGGTAAGCGGCGGCTCTAAGGAGGCAGAGAGCGGCAGGTCATCAAAACCGACAACGCTGATATCCTCCGGAACACGGAAACCGCGCAGCTTACACTCAGCGATCACACCGGAAGCAATCAGATCGTTGCCGCAGATGATCGCAGTCGCACCTGCGCCGAGAAACGTCGGGACGTGATACTTTGCGCTGTCTGCAACATAATAGCCGTAGGCGGTCAGCTTCTCATCAACAGTCAGTCCGTGAGCTTTCATGCTGTTATAAAATGCTTCCTGGCGCTGCTCGGATACCATGGAGTGCAGGGAACCGTTTAAGAAAGCAATTTTTTTGTGGCCGAGCGTATAAAGATGATCTACGGCTGCGTCGATGCCCTCATAGTTATCGGTGCCGACGTAGCAGACGTTCGGATTTTTTTCGATATAGTTATCAAAGAGAACAGTCGGCATTGTGGTGTGGGAAAGCTGTTGCATCCATTCGTCATGCAGGGCGAATCCGACTAAAAAGGCACCGCAGAAACCGTTCTTTAACATGTATGTATCATATTTTTCTGTAAGCTGAAAAGCAGGTGTGACCGGAATAACGGTGACATCCCAATTATGGCGGAAAGCATTCTGTTTGAAACCGAGTACGATATCGTAGCCAAACTGATCTTCCGTTTCATATTCCATATTTTCGATAAAGACCGCAAGCTTGCGGTTTTCTTTTTTCTTTGATTTTTTTGTTGCGTATCCCATTTCAACTGCAGTGTCAAGCACCATCTGACGTAATTCTTCGCTGATGTCACTCGCGCCATTTAAACCTTTTGATACGGTACTGACGGAAACACCGAGTCTTGTTGCAATATCTTTGATTGTTGCCATGGGTAAGATCCTCTCCTTAGTAAAAACAGTTGATTTTTTTATATTATATAAAGAAAACAAAAAGTTGACAAGCAGACATACTAAAATTTTCGAAACTTTTGAGCACTTTCGTTGTAAAAATAAACAAAAACGATATAGCAAAAACGGCAAATATGGCAAAAACGCTGTTAAAAGTTGTAAATTCGTTGACAAAAAACGTTTCCAGTAATAAAATTATCACAGATACGAAAAAAAGCGAAAAAAATGAGAGGAAGGACCGGGGAAGATCATTGGATGCAAAAAGAATGGCAAGGGGAGCAGGAATCCTCTTAGCGATCACAAGTTTACCATCTTCATACGGAATTGGTACATTAGGAGATGCGGCATTCCAGTTTATAGATCTGCTGGTGGATTTAAAACAGCGTTACTGGCAGGTGCTGCCGATCGGTCCAACCAGTTTTGGAGACAGTCCATATCAGTCATATTCCGCATTTGCCGGGAATCCATATCTGATCGATCTGGATGATCTTGTGCAGGAGAAGCTGCTTAGTGTGGAAGAGATCCGAAGTTTCCATTGGGGAAATGATGAAGCGGATATTGATTATGCGATGATTTATGAGAACCGCTTTAAAGTTTTGAAAATGGCGTTCGCACGATTCGATATCGAAAATGAAGCTTTTGTAAGGTTCTGTGAAGAAAATGCCGGATGGCTTTCTGATTATGCACTTTATACTGCATTAAAGAAACATTTTGGTGATGAGGAATGGCAGAAGTGGGACGAACCGCTTCGAAGCCGGGATCCTGAGGCATTAAAAGAGTATGAAACAACGTTACATGCAGACATATTGTTCTATGAATTCTGCCAGTTTGAATTTTTTAAACAATGGAAAAAATTAAAAGAATATGCAAATAACAGAGGTATCCAGCTGATTGGTGATCTTCCGTTTTATGTGGCATTAGACAGTGTGGATGTATGGGCAAACCGGGAACTTTTCTTATTGGAAGAGGATGGGACGCCAAAAGGAGTTGCAGGTTCTCCGCCGGATGCATTTTCAGAGAATGGACAAAAGTGGGGAAGTCCAGTATACAACTGGAGCCGGATGGAAGAAGATGGATTTGCCTGGTGGCAGGCGCGCATGTTAGAACATGCAAAGCTGTTTGATGTAATACGGCTTGATCATTTTGCAGCGATCGTAAAGTATTATGTCGTACCGAACAAGGCAGAAGATGGAAGAAGTGGAAAGTGGAGTAGGGGACCTGGAAAGAAACTTACGGATGCAATCGAAAAAGTGATCGGAGATACACACATCATCGTTGAGGATATCGCAGGAAAGAGTCCGATACCGGGTGTGAAGAAGCTGATGGCAAGAACCGGATGGCCGGGCATCAAGATTTTGATGTTCGCATTTGGGGATGATACGGCAAACGAACATCTTCCACATAATTACACCGACTGCAATCTTGTCGTTTATGCGGGAACGCATGACAATGAAACAATTGTTGGTTACTTCAGGGACAAAACAGATTATGAGCTTGCTTATCTGTACGAGTATCTGAATATCAAATATAAAGAAGAAATACCGGATGCGCTGATCCGGGCTGCCTATGCAAGCATTGCAGATGTGGTGATCATACAGATGCAGGATCTGATGAAGCTTGGAAATGAAGCGCGGATGAATGCACCATCCACCGTCGGGAGAAACTGGAGATGGAGGATTGGAACCGATGAACTGAGTGAGGAGCGAAGGGCATGGATCCGGACGCTTGCGTCGGTTTACCACAGATAATTATGTTATAAAGTGCAGATTGCATTTTATATAAAAACAAAGTTCATGAAAACTTTTTGGGAAAAAGAAAAGGAGAGGAAAAAATGAAAAAGAAAGCAGTGTCATTATTAATGGTAGCAGCTATGATGACAACCATGGCAGCAGGATGCGGAAACAAAGCCGCAAACAATGCTGGAAGCGATGCAGCAGCAGACAACAGCACAACAAGTGATGCAGCAGCAGACAACAGCACAACAAGTGATGCAGCAGCAGAGGAGACAGCAGGTACTGAGGCAGCAGCCGCAGATTCTGAAGATGAGCCATGGTCCGGTACAATTACAGTATGGAGTCCACAGGAAGATCAGGACACAGGCTGGCTTGCAAAAGAGTGTGATGCATTTAATGCAGCTCATCCAAACTGGGATATCACTTTCAATTATGGTGTATGTGCAGAGGGTGATGCAAAAGCAACGGTTACACAGGATGTTGAAAACTCCGCAGATGTATATATGTTAGCAAACGATAACATCCCGGATCTGGTATCTGCAAATGCATTAGCAGAGCTTGGAGGAAGCTATCTTGACTATGTAACTACAACAAACTCTGATTCTATTACAGCATCTGTTACTTACAATGATGCAGTAGTGGCATTCCCGTTTACATCAAATACATGGTTCATGTACTATGATAAGAGTGTATTTTCAGATGATGATATTAAGAGCTTTGATACCATGTTAGAAAAAGGAAAAGTTTCTTTCCCATTATCTAACTCCTGGTATATTCAGGCTTTCTATGTAGCAAACGGATGTACATTATTTGGTGATGGTACTGATGCAGCAGCAGGTGTCGATTTTAGTGGTGACAAGGCAGCAGCAGTTACTGAGTATCTTGTAGACCTTTGCAAGAATCCAAACTTCATTAATGATGCAGACGGAGCAGGTATTGCCGGTTTACGTGATGGCAGCGTTAATGCCATTTTCTCAGGTACATGGGATGCAGAATCTGTAAAAGAAGCTCTTGGCGATAACATGGGTGTTGCAGCTCTTCCTACTGTAAATATCGGAGGAACAGAGGGTCAGATGAAATCTTTCATAGGATCTAAAGCAATCGGCGTTAATCCAAATACAGAGAATATGCAGGTTTCCATGGCTTTAGCGGCTTACCTTGCAGGTGAAGATGCTCAGAAAGATCATTATGATATGAGAAATATCCTTCCTACAAATACAAACATTGCAATCTCAGATGATGAAATTGCTACGGCAGTTACAAAAGTTATGACAGATACATCTATCATGCAGCCATTAGTAAGCGAAATGAGCAACTACTGGTCACCGGCTGAGAACATGGGTAAAGCACTGGTCGCTGGTGAGATCACAGCTGATAACGCAGCAGAGAAAACAGAAGATATGAATACAACAATGAACACAGACATTGCACAGTAAAAAGATTTCTTCTGATAGAAATCCCAGGGTGCCCGGACGGGCATCCTGGATGTTTCTACATTGAGATTTAAAGGAGGCCCATAACGTGAAAAAGGCTGGAATGAAAAAAGGAAAAAATAAAGAATTTTCAACACCGTACACGGTTACAAATGCGGTGGCAAAAGGAAATATAATCACAAAACTTTCCCTGTTAATTATGGGCTTAGGAAATATTGCACATAAACAAATTGGAAAGGGAATCATGTTTCTGGCAGTAGAAGCTGCATATATCTGGTACATGATTCAGTCAGGAATTTATAATTTATCTATGCTGCCATCTCTTGGATGGAGAGAGCAGGAAAAAGTATGGAACGAAAAAAAGAGTATTTATGAATATACAGCAGGTGACCAGTCATCACTGATTCTGTTGTATGGAGTGGCAACAGTTTATATTACAGCAATGTTTATCATTGTCTGGAGAGAGTCCGTAAAGAGCTCTTATAAATCGGAAGTGCTGGCAAAATCAGGAAAGCACTTAAACAACTTTAAAGAAGACTGCAAGAGTTTGTTAGATCAAAATTTATATAAATTACTGTTGGCAGCGCCGGTTATGGGAATTTTAATTTTTACGATCTTACCACTGATCTATAACATTACCATGGCGTTCACGAACTACAGTAAGGTCAACGATCATCTGGTATTATTTGACTGGGTGGGACTGGCAAATTTCAAGAAGATTTTAAACTTCGGTGACAGCATCGGCAAGCAGTTCTATTCCGTATTAGGATGGACACTGATCTGGGCCATTGTAGCAACCGCATTAAACTATATCCTCGGTATGATCTTAGCAATTATCATCAACCGTAAGGAGACAAAAGGAAAGGCATTTTGGAGATTCTGTTTTGTACTTTCCATCGCAGTACCGCAGTTCGTATCACTGCTGATCATGCGTACCATGTTACAACCGACCGGTATCGTCAATACGCTGTTATTAAAATATGGTCTGATCGATACCGCATTACCGTTCTTTTCAAATGCAACATGGGCAAGAGTAACGGTTATTGTTATTAACCTCTGGGTAGGTATTCCGTATACGTTACTTCAGGTAACTGGTATTTTACAGAATATTCCGGGTGAACTTTATGAGGCAGCAAAGATCGACGGAGCGAATGCTGTACAGACTTTCTTTAAGATCACATTGCCTTACATGTTATTCGTTATGACGCCGTACCTGATCACACAGTTTACGGGAAATATCAATAACTTCAATGTCATCTTCCTTCTGTCAGGTGGAAATCCTACTCCGGTGGATGCCACGGCAGGAAAGACAGACCTTCTTGTTACCTGGCTGTATAAGCTGACGGTTGATAAGAACTATTATAACTTAGGTGCTGTTATTGGTATTATGACATTTATTGTACTTGCGATCGTAGCATTGGTAACATATCGCAATACCGCATCCTATAAAGATGAGGAGGGATTCATGTAATGAACTGGACACATACGAGTACAGCAGCAGTGGCTGCGAAAAAAAGTGGTGCACCCAATACGGCAAAAATCCGTAAAACAGTGATAAATGTGATTGTTCACATTTTCCTAGCAATACTGGCATTTATCTGGGTTCTCCCGATTTTCTGGGTAATCCTTACAAGTTTCCGTGGAGAGAAAGGTTCTTATGTAAGTACATTTTTCCCGAAAACCTATACATTTAATAATTACATCAAATTATTTACAGACACCAGTATTTTAAACTTTCCGAAGATGTTTATGAATACCTTTGTGATCGCAATTTTTACCTGCATCATTTCTACCATCTTTGTACTTTCAGTGGCATACAGTATGTCAAGAATGCGATTTAAGATGAGAAAACCGTTTATGAATATTGCGATGATCATTGGTCTGTTTCCATCTTTCATGTCCATGATCGCTGTGTACTATATTTTAAGAGCACTTAATTTAGCAGATGGTGCAATGATCCGTGTAGCACTTATCATCGTGTTCTCCGCCGGTTCCGGTGCAGGATTTTATGTTGCGAAGGGATTTTTTGATACAATCTCAAAATCGCTGGATGAGGCAGCGATTATCGATGGAGCGACAAGATGGAATGTATTTACAAAGATTACTGTACCGCTCAGTAAGCCGATCATCGTATATACGATTTTAACATCCTTTATGGGACCATGGGTTGACTTTATTTTTGGTAAAGTTATCTGCCGTGCAGATGCACAGTATTATACGGTGTCTATTGGTCTTTGGAAGATGCTTGAGAAAGAGTATATCGACAGCTGGTATACCTGTTTCGCTGCAGGTGCAGTTGTGGTATCAATTCCGATTGCAATTCTGTTCTTAATGACACAGAAGTTCTATGTGGAAGGTATGACCGGAGCTGTCAAGGGCTGATCCACAGGATACAAATGGAATATGAGGGCACATTTTGGTGTGTCATTGGGCAGATGGGGAGTCTGCCGGGAGAGCAGGGACGGTTTGTTTCTGCTCTCTTTTTAAATTCATAGGAAATTGCGTCCTATGAATTTAAAAGCCCTCCGGGCAGGATGCGCATCTTGCGGAGCAGAAGTTAGCTGTAAACAGCACCGCTCGAGCGCGAAAGAGTCGCAAGCGACTCTTTATTCTAATAGAGTAGTTGAAGGATGCTGAGGTCAAATAGTGCAATCAGGAAGCTTGGGTGCACTATTGTGACTTTAACATAATTGAAAAAGCGCAGGCATATATGCGCAGAAATGAGGACTGAGATGAAAAAGAGAATCATTGCGGCTGTTTTAGCCGGTATGTTGATAGTTTCCGCAGGGGGATGTGGAAATGGGACAGCTTCATCAGGGAATGCTGTGGATAATTCGAATGGAATGGCGACGGAAAGTTCTGCGGATCAAGCCATAGCTTCTGCCGGGCAGGATGAAAATGCAGATGCTGACACGAAGGAGGGGGGAGTGACCGCCCTTTCTCTGATGCAGGAAGTCAATACCGGGGATGAACAGATCATTGATGATAATTACCGTACCTGGTATGAGGTGTTTGTGTACAGCTTTTTTGACAGCGACGGGGACGGCATCGGGGATCTGAATGGTCTGACAGAAAAGTTAGATTATATCAATGACGGTGATCCGGCGACAGATACGGATCTTGGATGTAACGGAATCTGGCTGATGCCGGTCATGCCATCGACAACCTACCATAAATATGATGTGACGGATTACTGTGATATTGACCCGGAATACGGTACGATGGACGATTTTAAAAATCTGATCGCGGCATGCCATGAGAGGGGAATCAATGTCATTATCGATCTTGTCATGAACCATACTTCCTCCCAGCATGAATGGTTTAAAACGGCAGCAGATTACCTGAAAAACCTGCCGGAGGGAGCAGAGCCGGATGCGTCGGAGTGTCCTTATGTGGATTACTATAATTTTTCTAAGGAAATGCAGGGCGGTTACAGTAAGCTCGATGGTACAGACTGGTATTATGAGGCGCAGTTCTGGAGCGAGATGCCGGATTTAAACCTTGGCAGTCAGGCAGTCCGTGATGACTTTGACAAGATCGTAGACTTCTGGCTTGATCTGGGGGTGGACGGATTCCGCCTGGATGCGGCAAAAGAGTATTACAGCGGAAGTGTGGATAAAAATGTGGAAGTGTTATCATGGTTTCATTCCATGGTAAAAGAGAAAAAAGAGGATGCCTATATCGTGGCGGAGGTCTGGACGGATCAGAATACCTACGCAAAATACTATGAGAGTGGTATTGACAGCTGTTTTGATTTTTCTTTTGCGGACAGCACCGGAACGATCACTTCCGTGCTTAAAAATGGTTCGGCATCTTCCTATGGAAAGGCGTTGGTAAATCTACAGGATAATCTTTCCCAGTACAGTGACAGCTATATCGATGCACCATTTTACACAAATCATGATATGGCACGAGGCGCAGGTTATTATTCTGGGGATGACAGTGAAAAACAGACAAAGATCGCGCAGGCAATGAATCTGTTGATGTCTGGAAGTGCTTTTCTGTATTATGGAGAGGAACTGGGCATGAAGGGTTCCGGTAAGGATGAAAATAAGCGTGCACCGATGTATTGGAGCGAAGATAGCGCAGACGATGGAATGTGCAAGGGACCTGCTGATATGGATGCCATAAAAATGAAATACGGTGCGTTCGAAACACAGGAGAAAGATGGAAACTCTATTTACCAGTTTGTAAAACAGACGATAAAACTCCGCAATGAGTACCCGGAAATAGCCCGTGGAACCGTGACTTTTGAGGAGAGCGTTTCGGATGATAAAGTCTGCGTGATAAAGAAAACGTATGGCGATTCCGAACTGCTTTTGGTTTATAACCTTGCGCCGGAGAGTGTGGAAGTGGATTTATCCGGTGTCACAGCCGGGGAAAAGAGTGGAAGTGATCTTGCAGTTGGCGGTGTACTGCTGACGGGCACAGAAGAGGCAGTGCTCCAGGATGGAACACTGACAATGCCGGGATATTCGGTGGTGATAGTGAAATAATATGTCAGGCTGTGCCGGGCAGATTTAAGAAATTACGGACAGAGCAGGCAGTAATGTGCCTGCCAATCCAATTAGTAGTTCAGCAGGAAATCTGCAAATTTCGTATAGTAATCTTTCTGCTCGGAGCGGCTGAAGACACCAAAGTAGCAGCTGTCATAAATGCCATATTTCTGGATCCACTGATTATCGGTCAGTTCGATCGCACATGGATAGGACTCTGACTCGCCATCATCGGTGGAGTAGATCAGATGATCTTTATATTTTTCTAACACATCATCCGAAACATAGGTGCGCAGATCCATCAGCGCACCTTCTTCGGCATAATCGGTGTAAACACTTCCTGTACCGAAAAACAGATCCTCGCCGCCGGCACCGATCATCGTGGAAAGTACCATGTAGTCGTTGTAGTCCGTTGTTGCATTTGGATCATCGGAAAACTGCAGATTTGCAGAAACGTCGATTGGCTGCTGTTTTTTATCATAACCGGTAGCATCAGAAAATTCGTCAAACGCAGCCTCGGCATTTTCACTGGTTGTCTGGACATTGATCATGATGACGCTGAGTACCGGCTTGCGGTAAGTGATAAAATGATATCCCAGACCAATCACGATCGCAGCAATGACACCTCCAAATAAAATATGCAGTTTGTAATAGTCCCAGATATACTGAACTTTTGCCTTGTTCGAAAGGGCTTTAAAATCTGTCTTTTTTTCCATGGTATTTCTCCAATTCTAAATATTTGTCATATTTCCACTAGCATAACATATATAAAAAAATGAAAAAAGTGCCAATTTGTGAAGTTTTTCTAAAAAATGTTACTGTTTACACTATATGCGGGAGCAGTAACTAAAAATTTTCTGTACTCTGGTCCGTCAGTGTTTCTAAACAGGTCAGCACTTTTGACATATTTTCCATGATCGTATCGGTATTAAATAATTGCGGCTGCAAGACGGAGTTACGGATCGTGGAAAAATGCCGCCGGAAAGAAACGAGGCGAGAAGTTCCGGGGATACGGAAAAGGTGTAGCTGCGTTGTTGGTGTTCTTTCAGATTACTTAAGATATTAGAGTGTATTTCTTCATTAAAAATATCAAGCGGTGAGGCGGACATGTCGCTTTTTAAAATATTCTGGATCAGTGATTCGTGCTCCTTAAAATAGAGTATGGACCTTTGGGTAAGGTAGAGCGTGTAAGCATAAATTCCGTTGGGGGGAGTTTCCTCTTTTGCCTGTGAGATGAACTGATCCTGCTTTTGGCGGATAAAAAAAGAAAAGAAATCATACTTGTCTGCAAAATGTTTATAGAACGTGGCGCGCCGGATCATTGCCTCATCACAAAGCTCATTCACAGTCAGATCGTCAAATCTTTTTTTCTCCAAAATAGTTACAAAGGCATCACACAGTGCCTTGTAGGTTTTTCGGATTCTTAAATCTGTTTTTTCTTCCATAATTATTCCGTCCTTTCGAAAAATAAAAGACAATTGTTCTGTTTCTGTCAAATAACTATCATATACATTGCAATTGTACGTTGAAAAAAACGATTTGTTATTATGATACAGAAAACGAACAGTTGTCAATTATAAAACAACCGTCAGAAATAAAACAAATGAAAATCTACTGAAAAAGCAGGGATCAGAAAAAAGGATACAGGGAGAGCAGTAGAAAACGTTTGAAAGGTTTTTTGAAAAAGGAGAAAGCATGTGGAAAAGTTTTATGAATTGGTGATCCGTCATCGTAAAATCATTTTTGCAGTATTCATTGGAATAGCAGTCATTTGTGCGATGGCGCAGAAGTTCGTATCAGTCAACTATGATATGAACTCTTATCTGCCGGAGGCGCTTTCCTATAAGGAAAAGTTAGGAGAAATCGACGGTGTGACAGATGTGACCTGGTTAGATGATGCGGTAACGGCAAAGATTGGTGAACTTGCGGCAAACGGCGATCAGGAAGCCACCGCACTGTATCAGTGTGCAGCGACCGAAAATACCGGAATCAATGATTACACAAGTGCTGTAAATAAAATCACAACCGGTTATGCAAGCATCACAGGCGGCGCAAAAGATCTTGCAGACGGAACAGCCACATTGTATCAGGGAACACAGGAACTGGTAAAAGGAACACAGAGTTTAAAAGATGGCGCAGGAACACTTTCTGCGGGAACAGAGAGTCTTTTAAACGGAGCACTTTCATTGCAGAGCGGAGCCGGACAGCTTGCAGACAACACGCTTACATTGCAAAACGGCAGCAAATCATTAGCAGAGGGAGCGGCAGCATTAAAGGACGGAACAAAAGAAATGAAGGAAGACACAAAAGAGCTGAGTGACGACACCGATGAATTCCAGTCGGAGACAGCGGATCTTGATACAAAGATCTCAGATAAGATTTCGGATACGATTGATGATATGACAGGAAAAGATGTGGAGACAGTATCCTTCGTATCAGAAAAAAATACAAACATTGAATCAGTGCTGTTTGTCATTAGGACACCGGCAATCCAGAAAGAGGAAGTAAAGGAAGAGACTGTCACGGAAGAGAAAAAAGAAACGTTTTGGGAGAAACTGGTTGGGCTGTTCAAGTAAAAACGGAAAAGCAGGTGCAAATATTAAAAAAAACGAGCTCCATTAGGAACTCAGTTTTAATACCTGTAACAGAGAGCGGGTGATGGGAATCGAACCCACGTATCCAGCTTGGAAGGCTGGTGTTCTACCATTGAACTACACCCGCATATTTAATTATTCACAAGTCGGGGTGACAGGATTCGAACCTGCGACCTCCTGGTCCCAAACCAGGCGCTCTAGCCAAGCTGAGCCACACCCCGATATGCTGTTTTGCCGTTTCGTTTTTGTTGCCTCACCGAAGCGACTTCGATATAATATCACCCTATTCCATACTTGTCAACACTTTTTTACATTTTTTTTAAATTAATTTTTCAAATACGATACATCCCGCGTTTTTACGATGTTTTCGACAACCTGAAATAACAGTTTTACTGACTCCTTAAATGATTTATTAACTGCACTTTCTGCTGTAGGAAATCAGGCAAGAAAAAAGGCGGTTTTATCACAAACCACCTTTTAGTGGACTAGACGGGAGTCGAACCCGTGTCCGAAATACAATTCCCTGTCCTTCTACGAGTGTAGTTTATTATTTAACATTCCCTCTGCCACACGATAACAAACAACCTTGTGGTTTCAGTAGCTTCATGATACGCCCGATGGCTCAAAGCTTTGCCAACGTCGTTTCTCACATAGTCGAAGCCTGGGTCCTAAAGTGTGAGTGCTCTAGGTCAGACTGCTGCCATTAGGCAGCGTATGCTAAATTATCTTCAGCGTTTAATTTTAATTTGGCCATTTAACGCATCGCCATACGACTCGCTTCTCCAGCTGCATGTACCCCGTCGAAACCTTTACTAGCCCATATTTAATTTTTTGCGGGGTACATGCAGCTACGCTCCATGTTCTCCGCTCCGCTTCGGTCCGCCCAAAGCCAAGGTCCACTGGACCTTGTGGGCCCCGTCGAAACCTTTACTAGCCCATATTCATTTTTTGCTAACCAAGATTTCTGATTTTGAAATCTCTCTGCGCCTCTCGCTTTTGATCCTTCTTGGCTATGTCTGCTCTCTTATCATAAAGCTTCTTACCTTTTGCAAGTGCTATCTCTACTTTGACCAGACTTCCCTTAAAGTATACCTCCACCGGCACAATTGTGAAACCCTTTTCCTTCATCTTTGATGAAAGCTTCTCGATTTCCTTCTTGTGGAGCAAAAGCTTTTTAGGTCTGAGTGGATCCTTGTTGAAGATATTTCCCTTCTCATATGGTGTGATATGCATGCCATACAGGATAATCTCACCGTTCTCAATACGGATGAACGACTCCTTTATGCTGCCCTTTCCCATTCGAAGTGACTTCACCTCAGTTCCTGCAAGTGAAATACCGGCTTCGTATTTCTCAAGCAAAAAGTAATCGTGATAGACCTTTTTGTTGTTGGCTATTAATTTCTTTGGTTCCTTAGCCATGTCGGTATCTCCTTTCCTCAAACTGCTTTACAATACTAACACATTTTTTTACAATTGCCAATATCTAAAACGCAAATTATTGTAAACCGCTGGTTCACATTTCTGTTTATTTACACTATATAATATATTATGACATCTTTTTCAATAAATCTATCGCACAACGACCGACAAATAACAGCTAATCAAATAAATATTGTTAAATCATAAAATATTTCGTCATTATTGTCATATTATTCCGCCGGTTTAAAATCAATTGTACGCATAATTTTGTCAGTACTGTCCACAACAACCTTGATTTTTTGTCCAAGCTTGTATCTCTTATTGGTGGCTGAACCGGCTAGCTCATAGGTATCCTCGTAAAACTCATAGAAATCATCTGTCAGGTCTGTCACGCGCACAAGTCCCTCAACTGTATTTGGAAGTTCCACGAAAAAGCCCCACTCCGTGACACCTGATATAACTCCTTCAAAGCATTCACCAATATGATTTGACATGTATTCACATTTTTTAAGCTTGACTGTTTCACGCTCTGCCTCTTCTGCACGTCGTTCAGTCTCACTTGCCTGCTTTGCAACAGCATCGAGTATAGACTCATAGTGCTCCCTGCGGTTATCATTCATCCTGCCGCGGATATTTTCCTTGATGATACGGTGTATCTGCAAATCAGGATATCTGCGGATTGGTGATGTAAAGTGACAATAATAATTTGCCGCCAGTCCAAAATGTCCTGTACATGCTGTTGTATATCGTGCCTGTTTCATAGAGCGCAGTGTCAGTCTGCTTATCAGGGATTCTTCATCTGTGCCATCCACCTTCATCAAAAGCTTCTGAAGTTCCTTTGGGTGTACCTCATCAGCTCCAATATGAAGCGTATAGCCAAAATTATTGATAAATGTGGAAAGCTTTGCGATTTTTTCTGAGTCCGGCTTGTCATGTGTTCTGTATACAAAAGGTATTTCCTGCCAGAAATAATCCTCAGCCACAGTTTCATTTGCTATAAGCATAAAATCCTCAATGAGCTTTGTTGCCACATTTCTGTCATACGGCTTTATATCTATCGGATGACCATCTTCATCGAGCACGACTTTAGTCTCCGGAAAATCAAAGTCTATAGAACCTCGTTTCATTCTCTTTTTGCGTAGAATTGCTGCAAGCTCTGCCATTTTTTCAAACATAGGCACAAGCTCCTTATATTCTTCAATCACAGCGGCATCCTTATCTGCAAGAATCTTTTTTACATTTGTGTATGTCATCCTGCGGTTTGTCTTTATAACTGTCTCTGCAATCTTATGATCGATAACTTCACCCTTTTTATTTATTGTCATAATGCATGAAAGAGCCAGCCTGTCACATCCCTCATTCAAGGAGCATATGCCATTTGAAAGTTCTCTTGGAAGCATCGGAATTACTCTGTCTACAAGATAAACCGATGTTCCTCTCTTAAGAGCCTCCACATCAAGGGCACTGTGCTCCTGCACATAATTCGACACATCTGCTATGTGTACTCCAAGTACATAATTGTCGCCATCCATGTATAAAGACACGGCATCATCAAGATCCTTTGCATCCTCTCCGTCTATCGTGACCATCATCCAGTCGCGTAAATCCATCCTGCCGGCCATATCCGCAGGTGTCACATCCTTTGCCACATTCTGCACCTGATGCATGATTTTCTCCGAAAAATCCACCGGCAGATCATAAGCCTTTACTATAGAAAGAATATCCGTACCCGGGTCATCTATATGTCCGATTATTTCAACAACCTTGCCCTCCGGCTTTTTGCCCTTTTTACCATAGCTTGTGATTTCAACCACTACCTTATGGCCCGACATAGCACCCTTTGAGCGTTCCTTTGGTATGAAAATATCTGTGCCAAATCTGGTATTGTCAGGCACTGCAAAGCCAAAGTTATCACTCGCCTCATATGTGCAGACTACCTGCTTCATGCCTCGCTCTATGACAGAAACAACCTTGCCCTCCTTGCGGCGTCCTGTTGTGACAGGTGAGATTGTAATCTCAACAGTGTCCATGTGCATCGCACCATTTACATACTCTGCAGGGATAAAAATATCATCAGGCTCTCCCTCCACAGTGACAAAGCCAAATCCCCTTTGATGTGCTGTGAATACGCCGACTTTCTTTTTAATTTCCGACTTTGAGTATTTCCCGCGCTTTGAGAGTGTTACCCTTCCCTCTGCCTGCAAATCCAAAAGAATCTGTTCAAGCTGTGGTCTGTCCTCTTTTTTTACTCCGAGTACTATGCAAAGTTCCTTGATTTTCATCGGAACATACATGTCATCACACATGAAGTCATAGACCATCTTTTTTCGTGTTTCATATTTATCTATATTGCTCATTATCTCTCCTTTTCGTTGCCCCATCTGATTTCAAATGCACAGGCTTTAAATAAAATTTCCACCATTGACATTTTCATCCTATGAATGTTGATTTTATATCACATCAACCTGCAACGAAAACCTCGAATTTCATCATCTGGATGTTGATGCGATAAAAAAGACTGCCGATTTCTCGACAGTCTAAGTATTTACCATATTCCCATATTTAAGACAATTGATATAATAAAGAAAAGAACAACACATACAATTGTTGCTTTAACCAGACGTCCTTCCTTTGAACGTCCCTTGTTCTTGCCCCAATATGTATCAGCAACTCCGGCAATAGTGCCAAGTCCTGCTGACTTACCCTCCTGGAAGAGAATAACTATAGTAATTACTAAACTGACGATTATAAATAATACCGATAAAACAATTTTTAAAGTTGCCACGATAAGACCTCCTAATTTCAATTCTAAATAACAGAACTAATATACTACGTTTTTATTGCACAGTCAAGAGTTTTATACTGTATGTAACAGATTTTCACACTTTATGCAATGGATTTTATTAGTTTCACGCAATAAATGTATCGCTATTTTTCACTTTCATCTGCTGTCCCAATCATTGATGTACAATTTGGGCATCTTGTTGCCGCAATGGCAATCTTGCTCTTGCAGTATGGACACTCCTTTGTGTCAAGTTCTTTTTCCTCTTTGCGTCCAAATCTCTCTCCTGCCACATTCATAGCCTTTACAATGCAGAATACGATAAGTGCCATGATAAGAAAATTGACTACTGCGGTAAGAAACTTTCCATAATACAATGTAGCTTCTCCAAAGAGCTTTACCGAAAGCTGGTCAAAATTCATGCCGCCAAACACTCCAAGTATAGGGTTTATAATGTCATTGACCAAGGATGTGACTATGCTGGTAAATGCACCACCTATGATGATACCAACTGCCATATCCATGACATTCCCTCTGCTGATAAACTTTTTGAATTCATTAAAAAAATTTTTCATCACTAGTATCCTTTCTTTTTACTCTCTTCTTTTGATAATCTAAACCATTTTTTAATATTATACATTTTTCCATTTTATTTTACAAGAAAATACATTATGATATTATCATGCCTTTTGCTTAGTGCATGCGAAAAGGTATGGGATGAGATATACAGCTTTCGAGGAAAATGATACTTGACGGATATATAAAACCCCGGCATATAAACCTTGAAACAGATTTATATGCCAGGGCTTTTCATTTAGATAAATATGTTAACACAAGCAAATTACCGTTATCTATACTTTCGATATTATACGTTAATCTCTGCCTTTACTCCACTCTCATCCTTATGCGCTTCAAGCACCGGATTAACTACATCACGCAGATATACATCTACCTGACGAGGTGCACGTCCCACATAAAGCTCAGGCTTAAGGTTCTTTTCGATATCAGCTTTTGTCAATCCGAATGCAGGATCTGCAGCGATTAAGTCTACGAGGTTATTTTCTTTTCCCTCTTCCTTTACTGTCTTTCCTGCCTGCATTGAGAGCTGTCTGATCTTCTCATGGAGCTCCTGACGATTTCCACCGTTCTTTACAGCATCCATCATGATGTTCTCTGTTGCCATGAATGGTATCTCTGCCATAAAGTGCTTTTCAATAACCTTTGGATATACTACCAGTCCATCCACCACATTGAGGCAGAGGTCAAGTATTCCGTCTATTGCAAGGAAGCCCTCAGGTATTGAAAGACGCTTGTTTGCTGAATCGTCAAGTGTTCTCTCAAACCACTGTGTAGCCGAGGTAATTGCAGGATTCATTACATCTGCAAGAACATATCTTGAAAGAGATGCTATTCTCTCACTTCTCATAGGATTTCTCTTATATGCCATGGCTGATGAGCCAATCTGGTTCTTCTCAAACGGTTCCTCTACTTCCTTAAGATGCTGGAGCAGTCTGATGTCGTTTGACATCTTTGTAGCTGATGCAGCGATGCCTGCGAGCACATTTACTACTCTCGTATCTACCTTACGGGAATATGTCTGGCCAGACACCGGATAACAATCCTTAAAGCCCATCTTCTTTGCGATCATTGGATCTATCTTGTCTATTGTCTCATTGTCTCCGTCGAAGAGCTCAAGGAAGCTGGCCTGTGTTCCTGTAGTGCCCTTTGAGCCAAGGAGCTTTAATGTGCCCTGCACATACTCTAAATCCTCGAGATCCAGCATAAACTCATTCAGCCACAGTGTGGCACGCTTTCCAACTGTTGTCGGCTGTGCCGGCTGGAAATGTGTAAATGCAAGAGTTGGCTGATTCTTATACTTATCAGCAAAGTTTGCAAGCTCCGCAATAACACTTATAAGCTTTTTGTGAACGAGCTTTAATGCTTCATTCATGATGATGATATCTGTATTGTCACCTACATAGCATGAGGTTGCTCCAAGATGTATAATTCCTGCTGCCTTAGGGCACTGCTGTCCATATGCATAGACATGGCTCATTACATCGTGACGCACAAGCTTCTCACGCTCCTTTGCCACATCATAATTGATGTCATCCACATGTGCCTTTAATTCATCAATCTGTTCCTGTGTGATAACCGGCTTGCCATCCTGTGAAAGCCCAAGCTCCATCTCAGTCTCTGCAAGAGCAATCCAGAGCTTTCTCCAAGTGGTAAATTTCATATCCTGCGAAAAAATATACTGCATCTCTTTGCTGGCATAGCGCTCAGAAAGAGGACTTGTGTATCTGTCTGTACTCATATTCTCTCCTTTATTAGCGATTAAGCATTTTTCTCTCGAGGTCTATTTCTTTGTCAAAATACTCGCCTCTGATATCATCCTTCGGTGGCTCCATCGGATATTTTCCTGTGAAACAGCCCATGCAGATTGGCAGTCCCTCTACCATCTCATGAAGTCTGTCAATTCCAAGGTAGCCTAAAGAATCTGCACCTATAATCTGTCTGATATCCTCAATAGTCCTGTTGTAAGCGATAAGCTGCTCTCTTGCAGGAATATCTGTACCGAAATAGCAAGGCCATAAGAATGGCGGTGAACTGATGCGAACATGCACCTCTGTGGCACCCGCCTCTCTTAACATACGCACTATTCTGTCTGAGGTTGTTCCTCGCACAATTGAATCATCAATCATAACAACTCTCTTGCCCTTAACAGCCTCCTTTAATACATTGAGCTTTATCTGCACGCTTGATTCACGGCTTGACTGCTTAGGCTTGATAAATGTCCTGCCGACATAACCGTTCTTGACAAATGCTGTGCCATATGGAATGCCCGACTCAAGTGAATAACCAAGAGCAGCGGCATTTCCTGACTCTGGTACTCCTGTCACGATATCAGCCTCAACCGGTGAATCCATTGCAAGGAATCTACCAGCCTTGATACGGCTGCCATACACGCTTACTCCATCAATATGGCTGTCAGGTCTTGCGAAATAAATGTATTCAAACACGCATCTGGCCTGTTTTTCAGGGGCAAGTGCCATAGTCATATCAGACTCAATGCCCTTTTCAGGAGTGATGGTGATAACCTCTCCCGGCTCTATATCCCTGACAAACTCTGCACCGATTGTATCAAGCGCACAGGTCTCAGATGTAACGATATATGCATTGTCTCTCTTTCCGATGCAAAGAGGCTTAAAACCAAATGGGTCTCTGGCTGCAATAAGCTTTCTCGGACTCTCGACAACAAGCGCGTAGGCTCCCTTAAGCTTCTGGCAGGCACGTCTGACCGCCTCCTCCGCTGTTTTTGAGTTAAGACGCTCTCTGGCAATATGATAAGCTATAACCTCAGAGTCGATTGTGGTCTGGAAAATAGCTCCTGTATACTCAAGCTCCTTGCGAAGCTCCTTTGCATTTATGAGGTTTCCGTTGTGTGCCATGGCAAGTGTGCCCTTGACATAATTTAATACGAGCGGCTGTGCATTCTCACGTGTTGATGAGCCTGCTGTTGAATAGCGCACATGTCCCACTCCGATATCGCCCTTCATAGGCTCTAAGATATCAGGAGTAAATACCTCATTTACAAGGCCCATACCCTTGTGTGTTGTAACCTTTCCCTTTGGTCCGTGTGTATCACTCACTGCAATACCACAGCTTTCCTGTCCTCTGTGCTGAAGTGCAAAAAGACCATAATAGATAGTGGATGAGACATCTCCTCCATCAAAATCATACATGCCGAACACACCACACTCCTCATGAAGCTCATCAAATACATGGTTATGCTCGTCAATATCAGAACACCTTTCTAATTTTGTACCGGTATGACTTTTTGTATCTATACTAGTATTTATATACTGATTTATGTTATTGTCCTGGTTCATAATATCTCCGTTTATAATTGCGAAATAGTAACGCGGAATGAATAATATATTAGCGACTGAATTTGCTTCCTGTAAGAAGCTCAAATGCCTCTTTATATTTCTCTACAGTCTTCACAACAACCTCATCAGGTAAAAGAAGGTCATTGTCCGGATTTGCTTTGAGCCAGTCTCTTACATACTGCTTGTCAAATGAAGGCTGTCCCTGTCCAGGCTTATATCCATCAAGTGGCCAGAAGCGTGAGCTGTCAGGTGTGAGCATCTCATCGGCAAGCACTACCTCACCCTGCTCATTTAAGCCAAACTCAAACTTGGTATCTGCGATGATGATGCCTTTTGTTAGAGCATACTCTGCACATTTCTTGTAGAGAGCAATTGTATAATCGCGAATCTTCTCTGCGTACTCTCTGCCCTTCTCAGGATAAATCTTCTCTAATACTTCTACTGATTTTTCGAATGAGATATTCTCATCATGATCTCCAAGATCAGCCTTGGTAGATGGTGTATAAATAGGCTCAGGGAGCTTATCAGACTCAACAAGTCCCTCCGGAAGTCTGATTCCGCAGACTGTACCGTTCTCCTGGTAGCTTGCCCAGCCGCTTCCTGTGATATATCCACGAACTATACACTCGATTGGAAGCATCTCAAGCTTCTTGCAGAGCATGCTGTTTCCGTTGAATCTGTCCTGACTGAAGAACTCCGGCATATCCTTTGCGTCTACTGAAATCATATGGTTAGGAACGACATCCTTTGTGAATTCAAACCAGAACTTAGACATCTGTGTGAGGATGGCTCCCTTGTCTGTAATTTTATTCTTTAAAATATGGTCAAAAGCGGAAATACGATCTGTTGCGACCATAATAAGGCTGTCCCCGTTATCATATACTTCTCTTACTTTTCCTTCTTTGAATGGTTTAAATTCCTGCATGATTGTCCTCCATCTTATGTGTAATTTATTTTACAAATCAAATGCTACCTTTAAATTATATACCAGCTCAATTTGTAAAGTCAACGTATATTATAAGTTTTTTTAAATAATTTTATGTCACTTATAAGTATTCCTTATGTTTATTATTACATCTTTAATATATCAAAACAAAAGCTCCGGTTCAAACCCTTTGTCTGCGCCGGAGCTTATATAATACAAATTTTATTTAACGATAAGTGACTTTCCTGTCATCTCTTTTGGCTGTGGAAGTCCCATAATCTCAAGCAGTGTTGGAGCGATATCTGCAAGACATCCGCCCTCACGAAGCTTGTAAGAAGGGTCAGCGTTTACAAGAATGAAAGGAACAGGATTGGTTGTATGAGCTGTATGAGGTTTTCCTGTCTCATAATCAATCATCTTCTCTGCGTTTCCGTGGTCAGCACAGATGAATAATACTCCATCCACATCCTTGATTGCCTGAACTGCATCACCTACGAGTGAATCAACTCTCTCAACAGCCTTTACAGCAGCCGGAATCACACCTGTATGTCCAACCATGTCAGGGTTAGCAAAGTTGATGATAATAACATCATACTTATCTGACTTGATAGCCTCAACAAGATCCATTCCAACCTCAGGAGCGCTCATCTCAGGCTTTAAGTCATATGTTGCAACGTCCTTAGGACTGTTTACAAGAAGACGTGCCTCATCGATATTCGGCTCTTCTACTCCACCATTAAAGAAAAAGGTTACGTGTGCATACTTCTCTGTCTCTGCGAGACGAAGCTGTTTCTTACCATTTGCTGCAAGATACTCACCAAATGTATTCTGGATTTCTTCCTTCTCAAAAGCGATAAGCTTGTTAGGAATTGACTCGTCATAATCCTTGAAGCATACAAATGTTGTCTTAAGGAATGGGCGCTCAAAGCCGGTAAACTTATCATCGCAAAATGCCCTTGTCATCTCACGAGCACGGTCAGGACGGAAATTGAAGAAGATAACAGAATCATTGTCCTTTACCACAGATACCGGTGTGCCATCCTCGTTTGTGATAACTGTAGGAAGCACGAACTCATCTGTAACATCGTTTGCGTATGACTCCTCCATAGCCTTTACAGGGCATGTAGCTTTTACGCCTTCACCCTTAGTGAGTGAATCATAAGCCTTCTGCACACGATCCCAGTTGTTATCTCTGTCCATTGCATAGTAACGTCCCGAAAGAGATGCAATCTTTCCTACACCGATTTCCTTCATCTTGGCGAGAAGCTGCTCGATATAGTCCTTGCCTGATGCAGGAGGTGTATCACGACCATCAAGGAAGGCGTGTACATATACTCTGTCAAAATTCTCTTTCTTGCAAAGCTCAAGAAGTCCGTAAAGATGCTCGATATGGCTGTGAACTCCACCATCTGAAAGAAGTCCCCAAAGATGCAGATCGGAGTCATTCTTCTTGCAGTTTTCGATTGCAGAAAGTAATACCTTGTTCTTGAAGAAATCACCATCAGCAATTGCCTTTGTGATTCTTGTAAGATCCTGATATATGATACGGCCTGCGCCGATATTCATATGTCCTACCTCAGAGTTTCCCATCTGTCCGTCAGGAAGTCCAACTGCAAGACCTGAAGCTGCGCCCTTTACAAAAGGACACTCTGCCATCAATTTATCCATAACAGGGGTATTTGCCATAGCTATGGCATTTCCCTCTTTGTGGTCACTTAAGCCGTAACCATCAAGTACCATTAATACTACCGGTTTCTTACTCATTTATATTTCCTCTATTCTTCATATGAGGCTTGCAAAATGCTCTATTACAGTGACATATGCAAGCCCGCAAAAAATTTCATTACATAATAAATGCCACTAAATGCAGCTAAGCTGGTGAATTTAGTGACATTTAGTTATTGTGATTGTCAAATCAAATATTAAATTATGGTTTAATAATTACTTGTAGTTTACGATCTTTCCAAAATCAGCCTTGAGTGAAGCGCCACCAACTAATCCACCGTCGATGTCAGGCTTTGCAAAAAGCTCTGCTGCATTTCCTGCATTTACAGATCCGCCGTACTGGATACGAACTGAATCTGCTGTAGCCTGATCATAGATCTCAGCTACGCACTCACGGATTGCACCGCAGACCTCCTGAGCCTGGTCAGAAGTAGCTGTCTTTCCTGTTCCGATTGCCCAGATTGGCTCGTAAGCGATAACCATGTTAGCAACATCTGATGCAGCAACACCTGCGAGATCTGACTTAATCTGAAGTCTGATCCAGTCAAGTGTAACACCGCTCTCTCTCTGCTCAAGTGTCTCACCACAGCAAAGGATTGGTGTAAGTCCAGCCTCGATAGCCTTCTTTACCTTCTTGTTGAGAAGTGCGTCATCCTCTTTGAAGTAATCTCTTCTCTCTGAATGTCCGATGATAACATACTTAACACCTGCATCAAGAAGCATCTCTGCTGAGATTTCTCCTGTGTAAGCACCCTTCTCCTCGAAGTACATATTCTCTGCTCCAACAGCAACATTTGTACCCTTTAATGCTTCTACAACAGGTACGATGTCGATTGCAGGTACACAGTAAACAACTTCAACATCATCTGAAACTACGAGTGGTTTTAACTCTTCTACTAATTTAACAGCCTGGCTTGGAGTCATGTTCATCTTCCAATTGCCGGCTACAATTTTCTTTCTTGCCATTTTATATCTCCTTGTATTTGTATACAAATATTTTTTGCCTGCGGCTTGATTTCATTAAGCTGCTTTCGGCTTATTTATCATCAGCACAAGCTACGCCAGGAAGCTCCTTGCCCTCAAGGAACTCAAGGGAAGCACCGCCACCTGTTGAGATGTGGCTCATCTTGTCGCCAAGTCCCATCTGGTTAACTGCTGCAGCTGAATCTCCACCACCGATGATTGTGATAGCATCTGATTTAGCAAGTGCCTCTGCTACTGCAAGTGTACCTGCTGCAAGTGTTGGGTTCTCAAATACACCCATTGGTCCGTTCCATACAACAGTCTTAGCTGATGCAACAGCGTCAGCGAAAAGCTCACGTGTCTTAGGTCCGATATCACAGCCCTCACGGTCTGCAGGCATCTTGTCATAATCATATGTCTCTGTCTCTACAGGAGCATCGATTGGATTTGGGAAATCCTTGATTGTAACTGCATCAACAGGAAGAAGAATCTTCTTTCCAAGTTTCTCTGCTTTTGCAAGCATCTCTTTACAGTAATCAATCTTTGTCTCATCAAGCATTGAGATACCAATCTCATAGCCCTGTGCTTTAAGGAATGTGTATGCCATTCCACCACCGATGATAAGTGTATCAGCCTTCTCGAGGAGATTGTCGATAACATTGAGCTTATCAGCTACTTTAGCTCCACCAAGAATAGCTACGAAAGGACGTACCGGATTCTCTACTGCCTTGCCAAGGAAGTCAATTTCCTTCTGCATAAGGTATCCGACAACATTCTCTCCACCCTTAGCTGTGATGAACTTTGTAACACCTGCTACAGAAGCATGTGCTCTATGCGCAGAACCGAAAGCGTCACATACATATACATCAGCAAGGTCAGCAAGCTCTTTTGCGAATGCATCTCCGGCTTCCTGTGGCTTTGTCTCCTCTTTGCCTCTGAAACGTGTATTCTGAAGAAGAACTACATCTCCCTCTTTCATCTCTGAAACAGCCTTTGTTGCAGCCTCTCCTGTTACGTTGTAGTCAGCTACAAATGTAACCTTCTGTCCAAGCTTAGCCTCAAGAGCTGCAGCTACAGGAGCAAGTGACTCACCCTCGTTTGGTCCGTTTTTAACTTTTCCAAGGTGTGAGCAAAGGATAACCTTTCCACCGTCCTTGATTAATTTCTGGATTGTTGGAAGAGCTCCGTTGATACGGTTCTCATCTGTGATTTTTCCGTCCTTAAGTGGCACGTTGAAGTCACATCTAACGAGAACTCTCTTGCCTTTTACGTTGATATCATCAATTGATTTCTTGTTTAATGACATAATATGTCCTCCCTTATTTCAAGGCATAAGCCATGTGGCCACGCCATATTGTGCATAATAAAAAATATAATTAATTCTACAATTCACAGATATTCAAAAGAAATAGCCATGTTTTAAAAAAGAGGCGCGGTTCAATTAAGACCGCGCCCCTTGAGTAGTCTTGAGATATACTGTTCTTGTGGGTACAAGAATTAAGCTAACTCTGAGAAGTACTTGATTGTACGAACCATCTGAGATGTGTAGCTGTTCTCGTTATCATACCAAGAAACAACCTGTACCTCGTACAGATCGTCAGAAACCTGGTTAACCATTGTCTGTGTTGCATCGAATAATGAACCAAATCTCATTCCAACGATATCTGAAGATACGATCTCATCCTCGTTGTAACCGAATGACTCGTTAGCTGCTGCCTTCATAGCTGCGTTGATATCCTCTTTTGTAACGCCTGCTTTCTTAACAACTGCTGTAAGGATTGTTGTAGATCCTGTTGGTGTAGGAACACGCTGTGCAGATCCGATTAACTTTCCGTTTAACTCTG